>Ga0307986_10000185_pt1 | contig 47007 bp, 47 predicted proteins | sample EllFjometageno82_FD_203170 | JGI IMG/M metagenome (GOLD analysis project Ga0307986, IMG submission 203170) | Marine microbial communities from Ellis Fjord, Antarctic Ocean - #82 | ecosystem: Environmental > Aquatic > Marine > Unclassified | place: Southern Ocean | collected 2014-10-09 | reverse complement strand
CTCCACCAAGCCTTTTCCCAATAGTGCTCAAATCCTTCATACCCATCATCATCAAGTAGATATTTGCCATCTTGAATATCTCTTTTCCAACCATTGAATATACAAACCGTATAGTCAGGCTCATTAAAATATGGAGACTCGCCCTTGTACTCAAAACGATTGTCTTTATCAATACCAAACAACCTAGAATACACCTGTCCTTTAGGTATTGTTGTGATATGTTCATGACACTCATGATACAAAAATCCATCTATACCATTATACTTGAATAGATGTACTTCGGGATCTTTGTTAAACTTTCTCCATAAGTAAGAGCAGTCGCCCTTCCATATCATAACGGAAGAGTTGTGATCCATATCAAACTTATCTGAATTGTTCGTTTTCCAAAAGGCTTTTACCATAGACATCTTACCATCTATGGCATACTCTTCAAAATGCTCGAAGTTATTTTGTATCACAACATCAAGATCAAAGAAGATATGAACACCTTCTTTGCCCAAACGCCAATCATATTCATTGAAGAGTGTTAGTTTCCACCACCACTTTTCTAGATCCAATTCTTGGTTTAGGGGTTGAACTTCTATATCTTCATGAAGGTATGTGGGGTCTTCGGTGTGGCATATAAACCTAAACTCTTTTGTGTAGTTGCGCATACACATCTCATAAAGTCTATTCACATGCTCGTGGTTAAATTTGTCACCCCACTTTACGCACGATATAATCATTAATTATCACCATATCCATTTCTGTTCTATTGAAAGTATCTAGGGCTTCTTTAGGCGTCTCTACAATAGGCTCTTGACAATTGAAGCTAGTGTTAAGAACCATAGGGATACCAGTAATTTTATAGAACTCGTTTATCAACTCATAATACTTAGGGTTGTCTTCCCTACTAACAGTCTGTATCCTAGCAGTACCATCCACGTGTGTAATACCAGGCACCTTATCAGATTTGACAGCACAGATTCGGGACATGTATGGACTAGGCTGATTAGTATCGAAGTATTCTTTATAGTGCTCCACAAGAACAGATGGAGCAAATGGTCTAAAGTCTTCCCTCATCTTAATTCTACGATTAATAACCTCCTTTATATCCGTTCTGCGTGGATCCGCAAGGATACTTCGATTTCCTAAAGATCTGTTACCGCTCTCAGATTTACCTTGAAACCAACCAACGATATTTCCATCGGCAATAGCTTGCGCTACTTCTTTGATATCAACCTTCTCTTCTCCAACATAGTGATACTCTTTACCCGAATATGTGTTTGGTATATGGATGTTGGCATTTTGAGTATAGTCACAGTGCATGTATGTACCGAGAGATTGCCCCTCATCACCAACTGCTGGGGGGATATGAACATTATCCCAAATTTTTGTTAGATCTTCGTTCACATATCCATTGTATGCTACACCACCAGCAACACAAATATTGTCAGAGGTTTTACACTTCAATATGGCATCGAAGATTACCTCTTCTGTTGCCACTTGTAAGGTCTTGGCGATATCTTTATGACTAGCTCTTTCTAAACACATTGCCACGATGCCTGAGACATCACTCATTTTCCAATTGCCCTTGAATAACTCGTCAAAATGAGAATGGATTGTCATATCATAAGACCCATAAGCGGCAAATCCCATAAGTTTACCAGCACCAAGATATCCAAATCCCAACTTTTGTGATACATAATTCCAAACACTTCCGATATTCATCTTATGAGACAGGTCTTTGATGTTCCCATATCTATCAATAAATATGCAATTGAAAAACCAACCCCTACCATCAATGGCAAGGATATCACTCTGATTATAGCCAGAACTCAGATACGCATATGCCGCATGAGATTGGTGATGATCAATATAGTACAGATTGTCCTTTATCATATAATCCCATAGTTTCTTAGGTTTGAATTCCAAGAAATCAGGATCTATATTATGATGTGGAATTTGCTTTAATCCTCCCACAGTTGTTGTGAAAGCTAACATCTCGTGTCTTTCGGGATGAAAGTTTTCATCATAAAATTTTACACCAGAAGAACCATCATCCTTATTTAACTTATCAGCATCAGACTGATGGGGATAGGAGTTGAAGTGGTGTGGTATATTATGCTTAAGTCTACTATGTCTTTCAACTTGGTTGTGCCATACTCCATCATATGTGTTATGATCGTGAGGACTTAATGCTACACTAAAGATCTTCAATTACGGTCTCCGCTATTATCTTATGCCCTACCGAATTTGGGTGAACATCTCTTTTGTTTGTGTCGCCTGCGTTCAAGACTAGGGTTGGATCAGTGCTTGAATTCTTATTTCTAATAACTCTCTCTTCCATAGTAAACCCACCGAGTTCGTCAAAGATGGGCCAACCACGAAAGTTTTGTATTCTGTCAAAATAGTCAAACTCCTTTATAGTAGCAATAACATCCGCTCTTAATGGCTCAGTTCTAAATGCATTACCGTCATGCTCATTCTTATCAAACATATTCAAATAATCTTTGAATAATGATATCATTTGAAATTGGTGATATGGGATGTTATATTGCTCACATAAGAACTGTAATTGCCAGAAGGATCTCAAGGATCTATGTATATACCAATATACATCGGCAGTAGGATCTACTATCCTATTAGTCCAAGATCTAGTGTATTTGTTTTCTCCAGATCTGCGAGAGTATCTATCAGTTTCTAGGTCAAGCCTTTCGCACTTTGACCATGCCGCAATGACATACCCAACATTATCAGGTCCAACATCCAACACAGCATCTTGTATCCTAGTATATATTCCCATATTACCAGAACCAGCTTTTGCAGTATTGATAAGTTCAAGTCCTAAATGATCCGCTACATATTTAGGCCACGTCTTATGGGTTAGGTATCCCATATTATCAACTGGATGTGAGGGTACACCTAGCCCATTAGTCCATCTTAAAAAATCTGATGTAAAGCTATCCCCACCAACGATTAAATACTTACTCACAGTACCGCTCCTGCTTCCATTATCTTTAGTATTTGTTCGTGTGGACGCTCTTCAATATGCTCAGTACATTTGTTACAATAGCTCTCAAAGCCAAACAGTTCGAAATTCATCATTTTTTGCACATTCTCAAATGTGACATCAAATATCTTAGATCCGTTTATAACCTTCTTACTACAGTGACGGATCTTCTGTATCTCAAAGTCAACCACAGGAACCTTTGGAAATGCCGCACACATACGCCTATTAAACTCAGGGGCTTGGCTAGTTTCTGTCCAGTCAGGAGATCTTGAGTTGAACTCTTTTAATAATGTGTTGTCATGATCAATTTGCGATAGGTTGTGCGAGTCCCTATGAGCAAAGTATCCTGGAGTTTTGATTATTAAGTTATAGTTATTCATATCGTTAAGTTCAAAGAAGTCATGATTACCCAACTTCTCAATCTTATCCTCATGAAAGTCCAACACAAGGTGCTCTACATAGTAGATCTCAGGATCCTCTAGGACATATGGGTGGAACTTACGAATAAGCGAGTTTGATAGAACAGACAACTTGATATTGTCATACTCTTTGATCTTAGTAATCACTTCTTTAAGATTCTTAATAAGTCCAGGTTCACCACCAAGTAGATTGACGTTTACCTTATGGCCTTCAAAGCCATCAAGTGTTCGTACCAAAAACTCCATATCAACGTGTAGATACCGCATCTCAAGTGTCCACGCAGTACAGTAATGACACGACTTGTTACAAGATTTAGATAGATAAAAGTCTACACCAAGGTATCCATCTTCTCTTATCTCTTTAATATTTGGTATATAGTTACGTCTCTTTGACATATTTGTCACCACCATCATCGTTAAGTATAGTCATTTTTTTGTGTTGAGGAGTTTCTCTTTTTTTGCAGACGAGGTGGCAAATTGAAAATCCCTTACCCCTTTTAAGATTTTCATAAAACTCAATCCACTCATCTTGTAAGAGTATCTCTTCTATGTTATCATAATCTGCAATGTTACTTGCCCATACAAGTTTCATGTATGCTTCTTCTTTTCGTTGATGTCCAGTGTCCAACCAACAGCAGGGTATAAGCTCTCCACGGTTTGTTATAGCAAAGGCTTCTTGTTGCCCATTAAGACATTTGGGATCGATTTCGATCTCCTGATAATTAATTAAAGCCCTTGCTATACCTTGATTTGTGCCCTTTTTCATTCGGTAAGATCCAATGCATGTTTAATTGTTGGTCTTAGAGGATCAGTCCCAGATAACCATCTTGAAGAGTTGACAACCATGAAATCAACATCTATATCTTTTGCCATTTGATGACACGCATCAATGTCATTTTCATTAAAGGAGAATACGATGTATTGCCAGTAAGGTTTTCTTTTAAGATGCTTGCGGGCGAGTTTCATTATTTCAAAAAGCTTTTCACCGTCTTGATTAGTCCTGTACTTATGACTATCTTTTGGAAACCCATCTATACCAAACCACCATCTTGTATCTGGATTAGCATCAAATGCTTTGGGATACCATTTCATAGGTTTTGCGGCTGATGCGTGATGAACAGAAGAAGACTTTGGTTTAACACCTTTTAACTCGTTAAATTCACGTATCTTTGCTAAGATCTCAATGAACTTAGGATGATGAACAGGATCCGACACTTGACCACAAAAGTTTAGATGGGTAAAGAACCGCATGACCTTGTCAAACTCCTCTAGTGTCATATCGTGACCAGGAACTTTAAGCCCTCTAGATGTAAATGATGTAAACCTTTGGCATCTTTCACAGGCCAATGGACACCTATGCGTGATATCAAGGTTTACATTATTACGTTTAGTCAGATCTATTATGTTATCAATATCATATTGCATAAGTGTTCTACTTCTTCGTCCTTTAGCCATGCATGAATAGGCAATGACATTACAGTGTCTGCCGCATGTTGTGCGTTGTGGCAGTCATCTTTTCTATACTCTATGTCACTATATAGCGAATTGTTAGATAGAGTATTCTCGTAGTGAACGGACAAGTTTTGCCCTTGAGCCTTAACCGCATTCTTTACTCGTTTGCGCTCATCCTTACTTTCAAAGCCAATGACATATTTATGGAAGTTGTGCTCAAGTCCTTCGGATACAATTTGGCAACGGAATTCATCATCCAACATCTCATGGTAGATCCAAGCAATCTCATTACGCCTTTTCTGCCATTTCTCCATGCTTCTCATACGCATAAGAATGACATCAGCATTGCCTGTGTACATCTTAGAGTTGTAACCTAACATAGAGAAGTCTTTGTTCTTACCATGGCGTCTCATCAGTTTAGCATAATCGCCTAGAGCATCGTCATCAGTCATCAGCACACCACCGCCACACAGCCCAGCAATAACCTTATTGGCGTTAAAGCTATATGAGCTAACATGTCCGATAGTACCTGCTTTGCGTCCATTCAAAGAAGATCCAAATGATTGAGCACTATCCTCAATGAAACGAATGCCGTTACTATCACACCAATTTTCGATCTCAGTAGTGTCTGTCATGTTACCATAGAGATGTGTGTAGATAAGAGCCTTGGTCTTATCCGATTTCATCCGTTTAATGCTTTCAATGGATATGTGGTAGCTATCTGGATCGATGTCACAGAAGACAGGTGTTGCTCCTACGTGTGAGATGCAAGAGGATGTGGAGATCCAAGAGAAGTCTGTAACAAGTACCTCATCACCTTCCCAAATTCCCATAAGGGAAAACCTAAGAGCGTCTGTTGCATTTGCCATACTGACACAATGCTTTCTACCAGTATATTCAGCAATGGCATTCTCAAGGTTCTCAGTCTGTCCTTCGGGATCCTTAGCCATCATCAAATCAAACACTGCCGTATAATCATCAATGCTCTCTAAGTATTCAATGTCCCAACCGTTGTATTTCATCATATGCTCTCACTATAGGTTCCACGTTTGGCTTCCTTGCCCCACGTTCTATGTATACAGATCCGCCATCGTGCATGACTGGTCGGTCAACCACAATGTTCTTTCCGTAATGCCAACACTCTTGTAGTATTCTGGGTGCTGGATCGAAGGTCTTCTTGACATACACATACGTATCGAAGACCCCCATTAAGTTCTTAACAGGCGCAACGATAGTATTTAAGTCTGTTTCCTTGTATGTCAGTATAGCATAATCAGGATATTTGTCAACAGATTCCTTCGCCCACTCATAGTATTCTGGCGTTGTACCAAGAAATAGATGCTTGAATTGTATATCATCTACAGGATCTTTATAGTTATCAAAGTGAATATACTTCTCAAACTGTTCTCCCACACCATTAGGATACACGTCATGATCACATAGATCATAGATACCTTCTAAATGAAAGAACTCCACAGCCTCGTCATACTCTACAGTATGGTTCTCTGAGTAAACCGATATCAACGGATTACCAAACAACATCATAATACAGAACTGTTGATTTACATCATAGTCTTTCCAAGTTTTGTACGCTAGTGTCAACATACTCCTACCCATAATCAGATTAACATCACCATGATCAGGATCATAATCATTGAACACGATAGGTATTGACTTCGTATACTTCTGTGCTATATTGTTTGTATAGTCATCTTCGGTATGATGTCTGTGAGTAAACACAATCAATTGCACATCAATTCCTAGAGATGCAAGCTTGAAGTAATGTTCACAACTGTAGAAGAATAGACCATCCGATGGTTTACCAGTTGCGACAATGTTTAACACTCAAATCCCCATTTCTTTTCATGACACCAGAAGCAAGTTCCACAAGCAACGGTTCCATAGTCTGTCTCGTTTGGCATCCCCACACACGAACTTGTGTATGGATATAGCTCATCCATTAAACCGTTATCTTTGTACACACCAGCCACAAATCTCTTGTTTACATTTATGTATGGGGTATATAGACCTCTTACAAAGGTCTTTCTATTATGCGGTTCATTTCTGATAGGTTCGGCTTTATCATAGAACCCATGCTTCTTCATATAATCATCAGGGGGGTTTGCAGTTGTTCCCATAACAAGACATTCGTACTTTATTTCATCCTCAATACGTGCAAGTCCTTCTCTCATTTGTAGGTTCTTAGAGGTTCCTTGAGGCATTAGTGTTTTCGCTACACCCACATCGTGTAGATCTTGAGCTTTCTTCATCCAATATGGATCTGTATGATCAAAGGTAAATGATTGATTTTCTAGTATGTTATGATCAGGAAATCTATCTTTCATCCACTCAATAGTGTCAAATGCACACTCCGCATCAAACTTGGCATAAGCATCTATCCCGATTATAGGAGACACTTTAATTTGTGGATAGTGTTTACATATTAGGAATAAAAGGGAAGCCGAATCGAGACCCCCAGATATAGACAATGCGATGTGTTTAGGAATCTTAGGAAGATCCGTAAAAAACTCTATCGTCTGGTTGGCATGTGCAATTCTCATTCAACGCTCAAATGCCCATTTCTTTTCATGACACCAGAAGCACACACCACAACCTTCCGTATACCCATCAGTTTCATCCGAGTTGCCAACACATGAGCTTGTGTATGTGTATAACGTGTCCATTAATTTGTTTTCAAAGTAAAAGCCAGATACAAACTTTTTGTCAACATTGACAAGAGGTTGGTACACTTTCCCATAATTAAACCAAGGGTCTAAATCTTTAGAGTCTCTACGTCTTTCGGCAACATCATAAAAGCCATATTTCTTCATCTCACCGATGGGTGGGTTGGCTGTCATTCCAGTGAGGAAGGTGCCTTCTGGATACTTTTCTACCATCTTCATCTCAGCATCACGTTTCATAAGAACTTTAACTAGACCAGAAAGTCCAGTACACCTATCTACCCTTGTCCCATCTGGCATTGTAACCATTTCTTCTTCACGTTTAGATGCGGCATACTTTCTCCACTCTGGATCCATAATATCAAATGTATATGTTTCATGCTCATCTATGTTAGCATTTGGAAATAACTCTCTGCAAAATGAAATAACATCTATTGCACATTCGAAGTCCATTGGGGCAGTTACGTCTTGACCAGTTACTGGTGTTATCCTAACATCTGGAAAGTGTGTGCATAGAAGATATAAAAGGCATGCAGAGTCTAGACCACCTGATACCGATAAGAGTACATGCTTTGGCGGCTTTAGATCAAGTGTTTGATTGCCATATTCGAATATCATTTCAATTCCTCATAGTAGGATTTTAATTCTGGATATACTTCGAAAACATCCGTATCATATACCTTGTCTGTTTGGATTATATAGTCTAACGCATTGACGAATGATTTCGGATCTCCCTTTTGGGATAAGCACTTGATCAAATCATGGTCGTTAGGATATTTAGCTATCAACTCTTCTTTGATGGGATCTGGTAGGTGCCTTGGGTTTAGTTCTTGAGGGTCGTCCACGATGAATGTTGTTACGTCATAACTATTCTCAGAAGCCCAAGCAAGCAACTGGTCGTGTCTCAAAACACTTAGTATACTCTGAGTGGAGAATATATCCACATGTATATTATCTTTCGCATTCATTGTAACCATATTAGAAACCACATCATTCCATTTAGAGCGTCTTCTGATATAATCGTTAAATAAGCCATAACCATCAATTGAAGCACTTACACCTAAGTTTCTAAATTTATCAACGTAATCCATAATGTTGTAGTTGCCCACACCCAATACAGACATGTTACTATTCATTTCTATTCTGATATTTTCGGAGACTCCAAGCTCTATCAACCTATCTAACATTTCGAATTGTTTCTTGATATATAGCGGTTCGCCGCCTTGAAGTATCACACATGATATTGCCATAGCTATATCATCAAAACCGTCTAACATGTCTCTAGTGTATTTCGGTTTGACATCAAGACCATTATCAAAAGAAATGTGTTTATGATAATTATAGTCTTTAACGCTACGTTCTCTTATGGAAGACGCATGGGGTTGACACATATAACAATCTAGGTTACACGTGTTACCAAACATTCGCAATTGTACTTGAAGAAGTTCTTCTAGTAAAGGGGCTTCTCCTGTGTTTATGTAATCTGTTGTAGATCTTTTAGCAGGATGTTGGAGATTCCTTGTAGCCTCTTCACGTTCAATTTGTTCTATATGGCGCATTCTATAAGAAGATCCGTAATCATTTTCTTGTTTGATGCACCTATGACACCAACGGTCAAGAACCATTTTACTTTTTTCTTCGTGAGGATTAAGAGAAGCGTCTCGCAATGTATTCATCTCACTTCCTCTATACCATTCAAGAGGGGTTGTGCTACTTACATTTGATTCTGGAGATTCTTGCCCTATACAACAAGGCGCATATTGTCCACTAGTGTGGGTGTAAATATGATCAAAGAATCTAGGACACCACCAAGTGTCGTTATCAATGATCATGGATCTATACTTCCCTTTACCAATTCTTCACTAGCCGCCTTCTCATCTGCTTCCCAACGTTTGAACATAGCTTCCATCTCTGGTGTTCTCTCTCTTGGTTCGTAGTAAGGTCTCAGTTCGGGATAAACATCAAACAAGTGCAGTTCCCACTTAGTGCCTACATATGACTCATCTTGCTTCAATAGATATTCAAATAGGTCTTGTATATCCACATCATTCTCTGGTGGCATGCTCAAAGCGTGTTGAATATCAGGAAAGTCTTTATACTTATCCATAAGATCGTTCTTGATTGCGAATGGTAGGTTGTTTACTCTCAAGTGTTTTGGCTTTTCAATCATAGCCCAATTGATCTGATGGATCTTATCGTTGTCTTTACAGTAGTCAATAACTTCATCAAAACGCATTACGCTTAAGAAAGAGATTAAAGAATTAAAGTCAACAACAACATTAGGGAATTTATTACAAATGTCGATGTTGCCTTCTAGCTCTTTCCAATCAGTTCTTCTTCGCATATACTCAATGTTTGTGCCAATACCATCAACAGATGCTACCATAGCAATGTTACCAAAGTGTGGAATATAATTAACAAACTTGTGCTTTCCAGCTTGAAGTTTTGTAAAGTTGGTTTGAAATTTGAGAAAGATGTCCTTTGAATCGCCACTCTCTATAAGCATATCAAGCAACTCATACTGTCTCTTCATAATCAAAGGTTCTCCACCAATGATCTTAATGCTTCTTATATGAGGACTAAGTTCACAGATCTGCTTAAGAATATCTTTAGATGCTCTATTCTTAAACGAATTATTAATATGGTCAATTCTTGACTTATCGGTTGGACCTGCACCCCAAATCTTTTCATTCCACACTTCTTTGTTTTTAGCCATATCCCAACGCATGGATGAATTGGCGTGGAAGCACATATGACAATCTAGGTTGCATTCAGAACCAAAGACTTTTAATTGAACTTCCAATATCCTTTCATCAATAATGTACTCACCTGTCTCCTTAAAAAACCTAGCAGTGCGTTCAATGCCATCCCAATGCTGTGGATCGTTAGTATGTATTTTCATACAATTAGTTCTGCGAGATCTACCGTATCTTCTCTCATCACTCCTACATCGCACACAAGTCTTTTCAACTGATTTAAAGTCTGAGTTGGGATCTAACATTTCTTTACGGATGTTATTCATGTAGTCGCTAGTTTCCATCCAATCAACCAACGACATCTGGTCAACCATGACTCCAGAAGGTGCACCAAAACAACATGCTTGATACTGCCCATCAATTTCCGAATACACTTGACTAAACGGAATAGAGCAAAACCAAAGGTCTTTATTCTTCGCCTGTGCTGTTATAGATATAGGGTTATTATCTAATTCCTCTTTTGTATCATCAGACACCAACTCAAACCACGCATCTGTTTCATAATCTCCGGGTAGAGACTTATCTCCAGGTCCACCTCTGGACATGTTAGTGCCTACTTCAGTATCCTTATGTTCTTCTTTACTTAAGGTAGTCATTTTACGTCCTATATCTAAACTTATACAGTATATAGTATGTTGCTAATACCCTCTCCCCTATTCTCGAAGCTGATCCTTTATTATACCCAGATTCGTCATTTTTGTCAAGTCCCTAAAATGTATAAATAGAAGAAACGTTATGAGTTATGCAGTGTTAGTGAAACTATCACGATACAATCTGTATAAATAGAAGTAACAAAACATAGCAATTTATGGGTATGATGCATGGCACAAGAAGAAACATTTACTATTGATCAGGGTGCTGATGTCGCTATTCAGCTTCACCTGATTGAACCTACGGGCGGTGCCAAGGATCTGGCTAACCACACTATAAACGCCAAGATGAAGAAGAACTTTAACTCCGACAGTGCAGATACTCAAATCTTTAGTACAGCTATAGCAACACCGTCTTCGGATGGAATACTTACGCTGTCTTTAACGAACACACAGACAGATTCTCTAAGAGCAGGCAAATATGTATATGATGTGGAGATGAGCTTTGTGGATAGCGACTCCAATGTCGTTATAGAACGTGTTCTTGAAGGACGCATTGTTGTATCTCCATCAGTAACAAGGTAGAAAATAATGGCTATTAAAGTTGGTGTGAGTGGAGCAAGGGTTACTAAAGCCATTAAAGTTGGTGCGAGCGGAGTAAGGGTTGCTAAAGTTGTCGTAGGTACTCCTGTAAAGAGGATTACTTCTGGTGCCTTTAACGTATCAAATTTAGGTGGGGTTGATACCACCGGGGCTGTCACAGGTTCTGTTTTAGTTTATGATGAAGATGTTGGTAAATTCGTTGCCAAACTCGATTTAACAGATACAAACTTTAACGGAGGCCAATACTGATGGCATCAATAATTAGAATTAAGCGCAGTGCCACGTCAGGTAATCCAGCCACGTTGGCCGCAGGCGAACTAGCCTACTCATCCTTAGCAGATAACGGTGCCAATGGTGGTGATCGTCTCTATCTAGGGCATGGAACAGAAACAAGCGGAGATGCCGCAAACCATGAGGTTATTGGTGGTAAGTTCTTTACTGATCAATTAGATCATGCTAAAGGTACGTTAACTGCTAACTCTGCATTGCTTGTAGACGCAAACAAAAAGATCAACGAATTACTTGTTGACAATCTGACAATAGATGGTAATACCATCACTGCTACAGATACTAATGGAGACATCTTCCTAGAACCGAATGGCACAGGATCTGTTGTTCTTAACTTCAATAAGATCGAAGACGTTGCTACCCCGGTTGATTCGGCTGATGCGGCGACTAAGGGCTATGTAGATTCTTATAACTCTGCGGCTTCCCTAACAATAGCAGATGGCACTGACTCAGATGAAGTCAATCTTGCTTCTGATACACTTCTTATCTCTGGTGGAACTGGATTAACATCTTCGGTTACTAACAATCAAGTAACTCTTAGACTAGACGACACATCAGTTACAGCAGGCTCATACGGTACTGCAACAGCTATTCCAGTATTCACAGTTGATGATCAAGGTCGTTTGACTTCTGCTGGAAGTAATGCTATTTCCACAACGCTAAACATTACTGGTGACAGTGCTTCTTCTGGTTCAGTTGCTCTTGGATCTGCTACCCTTGCCTTTAAAGGTATGGAAGGCATTGACATTACTACTTCTGGTGGAATTGTTACAGTTGGTGCAGAAGTTGCTACTGATACAAACCTTGGTATTGCATCTTTTGATGCTACAGACTTCGGTAATAGCAACGGTGCTATCACAGTTGCGGCATCCGTACTTGGTACGACTAACTTAAACCCAGGTGCAACAGTTACAGATCTCGCAGGTCTTACACAATTAGATGTTGACAATGTTCGTTTGAATGGTAATATTATATCAACGACTGACTCTGCCAATGGTTACATGTGGATTGATCCAGGTAATAACATGGAAGTCACTGGTAAAGTTATCATTCGTGGTGACCTACAGGTTGATGGTACGCAAACAATAATCAACTCAACAGACCTGTCTATCACAGACAAACTTGTTATTGTTGCTCAAGGCTCTGCCGATAGTGCGGCGGCAACTGGCGCTGGTATCCAAGTTGATACCGCAGGTGCATCTATCAAATATAACTCAGCTACTGCGGCTTGGGATTTTAATAGACATGTAAACCTTTTAACGGGTAATGACTTTAAAATCGATGGCATTGGGTTCGATGAACGTATAGATGACAGAATGAATAACTTGCTACTTGCAGGTGAGGCTATTGACCTTACTTACAATGATGGCGCAGGGACATTAACTATTACGGCAGAAATAGCAAGTTCATCTAATCTAGGTGTTGCTAAGTTTAATACAGATTACTTTACTGTTGATGGCGCAGGTGACGTTATTATTCACGAAGTCAATGGTGGGACGTACTAAATAGTACTATGATATAATACAATTCGCTGGGCTTTTTAGTTCGGTTTAAGCTTTCTTAAGGGTCATAATGGTCAAACTTATACATAAGAAGAGTTCTGTCAGTGGCAGAACTCCCGATAGTTCTGATTTAGAATACGGCGAATTAGCCGTAAACTACGCAGATGGGTATTTGTACTACAAAGCTTCTAACAATGAGGTTAATAGAGTACTTGACTCGGCTGTTACAGAAGCTCTTATTAATAGTAAGATCACATCCGCCCTAGTACCGGGTGCTAGAGGTGCAGTCTCGGTGACTGATAATGGTGGAGATGGGTCTCTTGGTTACAACTCATCCACAGGTGTTATCACATACCAAGGTCCTCTAAAAGCAGATGTTGTTGCTCACTTATCGGCTGGGGGAGACTTATCCTTCAACACCAGTACAGGCCAGTTTAGTGTAACAACATATAAAGATGCTGACTTTGACACACGTTTGGATACAAAGACAACAGCAAATCTTACCGAAGGTTCTAACAAGTATTATACAGAAGCAAGAGTAGACAGCGACTTTGATACAAGACTTGCTATCAAAACAACTTCAAATCTTGCTGAAGGGTCAAACCTATACTATACAAATGCTCGTGCAGATGCACGTGTTATTGCTGTTATGGATAGTGCTCAACTTGATCTACTTGCTAAAGCTTATGTCACTAAGACTGCTACACAAACCCTCACCAACAAAACATTAACCGCACCCGTCCTACAATCAATCGTATTGCGTGATAGTGCAGGGGATCAATCTACAGTACATACTCATGCATACAGTGGCATTTCCTTTAATACTGGTGCAAACTTTGGCGACTCAAACCATACTGTATATCACTTTGGTGGCGACTCGTCAAGAGACACAATCATATCTCTTGGTAAGAACGATCAGTTCAATCATGGTATTGGTGTAACTGGTGTACAGAATGCTAATGACTTTGTTATTGGCTTTGAGGGTAATGCTACAAACTTTAAGATCAAAAAGGATGTAGGTGCCAACTACGATCTATCTACTGGTACGGATATGTTCTCTATCGACTCAGAAGGTCGTGTACTTATCCCATCAAATCAAGCTTCTACTAATAAGACTAGTGGTGCTTTGGTTGTTACAGGTGGTGTTGGTGTATCGGGAGATCTTCGTGGTTCTGAGATTATCGCATCTGGTAACATACAAGCCCAAGGTAATTTCATTGGTAACCTTACTGGTCAAGTAACGGATATATCAAACCACAACACAGGTGATTTGAGCGAAGGTAGTAACAAATACTACTTGAAATCAAGAGCCGACTCAGATATAGACTCAGCATTTGATGCAAGAAGCACATCAGATCTGAGCGAAGGTGGTAATCTATACTACACAACAGCACGTGCAGACTCAGATGCTAAAAGATCTGTATCAGTAACAGACGCTGGTGGAGATGGTTCATTATCTTATAACAATACCACAGGTGTTGTCACTTATCAAGGTCCTGTTGCGGCAGATGCTAGAGCACACTTCTCAGGTGGCACAGGTGTCACACTCAATTCATCAAACGGCGTAATCTCAATTGGTCAGGATGTTAGTACATCTTCAGTTGTTACATTCGCAGGTGGATCTACAATCTCAGGTAACCTAAACGTATCTGGTAATCTTGTTGTTGGTGGTGACCAGATTAACAATCAGGTAACGGATCTTAGAGTTACCAACGCAATGATCAAGCTTGCAGACTCCAATACTGGAGATGCCGTTGATATTGGTCTTGTGGGTAGATACTCTGATGACGGCGGAACTACTATTAGAAGAGCTGGATTTATCAGGGATGCGTCTAATGGCGAGTTCTATGCTTTCGAAAATCTTATACAAGACGGATTAGATTCATCAGTACCAGATAACGTAATCAATGTAGGTCACAGTAGTTTTGAACTAGGAACGTGGAACTTCGGTGCACTTCGTGGATCTTACTTAGGATTTGACTCCGACTTCTCGGCATTCCAAAGCAACTACAGCGTTAAGACTGCTAACTATAACGCAGTCGCTGGAGATAGACTAGCAATTGACACATCAGGTGGTGCGTTTACGGTAACACTTCCTTCTAACCCCGTAACAGGGAACACTATTAGGTTTATAGATATTGCTAACTGGAACGCAACAAACTACTTAGATGTTGCTAGGAACGGTAATACTATTGAGGGTGTAGCAGACAATTTCAGATTAGATCTTGGACAAAACACCGTTGATTTTATCTTTATAAATAACACATGGAACGTATATGCGGCAATCGGACAGCGTGGCGAACAGGGACTTACTGGTGCCGCAGGTGTTAACGCAGATTCAGACACGCTTAACAGTAACGCCATAGCATATGCAATTGCTTTAGGATAATAGGATAGACAATGGGAAAACAACTTATACGTGATTATGTATTTACTCCAGGCAATGGTGGTGCAGGCACCGTCGAAATTGCGGGTACATACGCTTTAGATCAAATTCTAATTATCACAAACGTCACGGACAACGTAGTTCTTTACAACTTCGCAAGCACAGACTATGCAGGAACAACAACCACGATCACTTCAGAGAACACAGGGGCTTCTGGACATTGGCCTCACATCATGGAAAGAGAGAATGGCTACACAACCATTACTTTAGCCAAAAGTAGTGCGGGTATGGCGACAACGGATGCGCTACAAATCTTTGTAGAAGATCCACAGGGTGATGTGGTCGTAAGACCATATGCATTTGGGACAGACGCTATTGAACGTATGCGTGTATCTCTTCCAGAATCAATGATTGATGCCGACTTTGAGTACGGACTACAGCCTACTAAATGGGCTGGGTATGGTACTGTTAAGGGGTATCCTTCTGTGTATCAGAACGAAGGTATTGATATTGCAACAACGGCAGTTACGACAGACTATAATACAGGTTCGTCTTCGAACTCGTTAATTACAATTACCTTTGGATCCGCTCACGAACTTGCTGTTGGTAGTGTTGTTAATGTAACTGGCTTAAATTCTGCGGTGGCTGGTTTCTCTCGTGGTGATGGTTCATTCATTGTGGAAACAATTGTTAGCAGTACAAGGCTTAAATATTATGCACGTGGTATTGTTGGTACATCAAACGGTCAATCGTTATTCACAGAAGAAGCATTAACAAGAGTTGGTGGTATTTACGCAGGTGCATCTATTCCAGTCACTTCGGCATCATCAAATGGTGCAAACCCAAGTATTATAACTCTAAACTTTGCCAATCCACACGGACTTATTCCAGGAACAAATATTCACGCTATTGCGGCAAGTGGTACTAATAAAGAAGAGGCTTCTGGTCCGTTCTTTATCAAGTCAACCCCAAGTCTTACTTCAATAACATACACTGCACGTACTGGAGCAGTTGTTGCAAGCCCATCAAACATTACACTGTATGCTCTTTCTAACGCTACAATTCTACACAGACCGTCAGATGGTGGTGTTATTCTACAGACTAAGACACCGACATATGCGGCTTCGGTTGTTCGTGTTAGTAAACGTTATTTCCGCTATCAGTCTGGTAAGGGCTTCTTGTTCTCAACAGGTACTCTCTTAGCACCAAACTATGACGTAAGAAGCATTTCTGCGGCTGGTACTACAGTAGGGTCATTGATCACTATCGGTACAGATGAAATTGACCATGGTCTACAGCCAGGAGCTAAGATTCGTCTTGAGGGTATTGAAACGTCTGGATATGAAGGAACTTATGTAGTTGACTCTATCGTAGATGACTATGTCTATAGAGTTGCGGCTACTCAAACACTAGGTGCTACAGATCCAGTTCTTAAACGTGTATGTACAATGTATGTTACTGAGTGGCGTGGATCTGCGGTTCGTGCAGGTATGTTTGATGATGTTAACGGAATTTTCTATGAGTTTGATGGTAAACAAATTTACTGTTGTAAGCGCACTTCAACCCAACAGATCACTGGTACGATTAGTGTGACGAACAACAACAGTGAAGTTACAGGTTTAAGCACAAGACTTACAGAACAGTGTAAAGCTGGTGACAGGATCGCTATTCGTGGTATGATCCACTTTATTACTCAAGTCGCTTCTGATACTACTATGTATATTACTCCCGATTATCGTGGCATCACTGCTGGGGGTATTAAGGGGAATATGATTACTGATCACAAAGTTCCACAATCACGTTGGAACTTGGATCGAATGAATGGAACAGGTGTCCACAACCCATCACTACACACTCTAAATGTTAATAAGATGCAGATGGTTGGTTTCCAATACTCATGGTATGGTGCTGGATTCATCGACTTCATGATCAGAGGACCTGATGGTCATTGGACTATGGTTCATAGAATGAAGAACAACAACATCAATAACGAAGCATTTATGAGATCTGGTAACCTTCCAGTGAGATATTCTATTGAGAATGACTCGCCTACCACTAGCTTGACTGCTACGATCAACGCCTCTACCACTACCATTGGGGCTTTAGAACTTGGCGAGTTTGATGATAATGGTACTATTATGATTGATAACGAGATTATCAACTATACAGGTAGATCAGTAACAACAGGACCTGGAAACTTTACAGGGTGTACAAGATCCGCAACACTAACACAATATCAGCAAGGTACAACGAATAACCTTACTGCTGGTTCGGCGGCTACTCATGCTAACAAGACAGGCATTATTGAGATCTCAAACACTTGTTCTCCAACTCTATCTCACTGGGGTTCTGCCCTAGTTATTGATGGAGACTTTGACTTTGACCGTGGTTATATCTTTAACTACTCTAACTCGCATAACACTGGTTCGGACCAAATCCAGACAACTCCAATTACATCGTTTGTACTTAGACTTGCACCTTCTGTGTCTAACTCATCAGTGGGCAGACTTGGGGCTAAGGATCTTCTCAATAGATCACAGCTACTCCTCAAGCAATGTTCTGTTGTGTGTGGTCGTGGGTCATCTTCTTCGGGTGAGGTTCATATTCAAGGGATCATTAATCCTAAGAACTTCCAAGATGCTACATGGAAAGGTTTATCAGGAACGGCAGAGGGTGGACAGCCTAGCTTTGCTCAAGTTGCAAACAAAGGTAGTATCACATATACTAGTGGATCTTATGCGCTACCAGGAGAACGTATTTTCTCATTCGTTGCTGGTACAAGTAGACAAGATTCAGTTGTGTCAACACTAGACTTGGAAGACTTGAAAGAACTATCAGGTGCTCCTCTTGGGGGAGACTATAAATTCCCTGATGGTCCTGACATTCTAGCAATTAATGCTTTCTGTCTATCGGGTGATGTTAAAGCGTCTATTCAGCTTCGCTGGTCAGAAGCACAGGCTTAATAAGGGAATAAGAACTAATGGTTGTTAAACTAAGTGATCATCTAAACATCAGTCTAGGTCTACAGGCACTTGTTGACTCTGCGGCAGTTACTGCTATTATCAGAGACACTAACATTGCTATGGACTCTGGCACGATGGGTGACTTCGTTGGCACCATTAGCCCTAAAGGGTCTGATGCTGGCATTACTGTACTTAACTCAGGAACTAACGATGCTGATGTCTTACTAAGATTAGACTCGGCAGTTGCGGCTACATTAAGTGGCACTCAAACTTTTACTAACAAAAGTATTAACCTAACAAACAACTCACTGACTGGTAATATTGGTCAGTGGAACGCCGCACTCAGTGGCGGCAATTCCTTTGCAACACTTACTGGTACAGAAACTTTTACTAACAAGACGCTTACAACACCAAGCATTACTGGTATCGGTGCAATTGGCGGATCTATTACAGATATTAGTACATTCTCTCTTAGAGATACTACTGTTGCTTCATATGAACTAATACTTGCCGCTAACAGTTCTGTAAATGCAAGTGCTGATAGAACACTAACTTTCGATGTTGGCAATGCCAATAGAACATTAAGTGCATTGGGCAACTTAGCATTTGGTGGTTCGTTTACGACATCAGGTGCGTATGCAACGACACTTACTACAGGCGGAACAACTGCACTTACTTTGCCAACATCTGGTACGGTTATCTCGAAAGATGATAGCGGTGACATTTCTGGCATTAGAAACATTACTGTAACAGGTACTGTTGATGGAAGAGATGTTTCGACGGACGGTGGTAAGCTAGACAATGTGGAATCTAATGCTGATGTCACAGATGCGGCTAATGTTGGTACTGCTTTAACAGCATTCGCAACAGGTACTGATGCGGTAGGAACGGATATTATTCCTGTATTCGATGTGTCCGCTGGCACATGGGAAAAACACACCATTACCAACGCAGGTCTCGCAGGTCAAAAAGGCCAAAAGGGACAGACTGGTGGTGTAGGTGGTGATGGAACCAAGGGTCAAAAAGGCCAAGGTGGAGCTAACGGATCAAAAGGCCAAAAAGGTGAAGTTGGCGTAAAGGGTTCTACTGGTGGTGCTGGAGACAAGGGTCAAAAAGGCGAAGCTGGAACTAACGGAGCCAAGGGTCAAAAAGGCCAAACTGGAACCACGGGTCAAAAAGGCCAAAAGGGTGAAATTGGTGCTGATGGTAACGGTGCGTCTGGTGTTAAAGGCCAAAAAGGACAAACTGGAGACAAGGGTCAAAAGGGTGAAGTTGGTCAAAAGGGCGGAACTGGTACTCAAGGCCAAAAGGGTGAAGGCAACGAAGCCATTACAAACACCACGGCACCAGGTAGTGCAGTAGACGGTGACTTGTGGTGGGACGATGAAACAGGATCCCTATATATCTACTACGATGATGGTACATCTAGTCAATGGGTGCAATTTAATAATTCGGTTGTTTCTGATGGTGCTATTTCTACAGCTAAACTTGCTAGTGGTGCCGTAACTACAGCTAAACTTGCTCCTGATGCCGTAACTTCAGCTAAACTGGCTGATAACGCAGTAAATTCTGAACATTATACTAATGGTTCTATAGATGCCATTCATTTGGCATCTAATTCCGTAACCCAAGTTAAATTAGCAAATGATGCTGTTGGCTCAAATGAATTAAAATCTGTCGTATCCTTTGTTATTTACAACTCAGGCGGAACTGCACTGAAGACTCTATATGGCGCAGGAGGCGCATAATCCATGGCGGCAATTAATTTCCCATCATCGCCATCTAATGGCACGACCCACACCGCTAACAATGTCACATGGACATTTGAAAGTGCAAAAGGTGTGTGGAGAGCCACTACCTTTACCGATGCTCCGACTGGCGCAAAAGGTCAAAAGGGCGAAAAGGGCCAAAAGGGACAGACTGGCAACACTGGTGCAAAAGGCCAGAAGGGTGAGGTTGGACAAAAGGGTGCTACTGGAGCCAAGGGTCAAAAGGGTCAAAAAGGCGAAGTTGGTGGAACTGGTGGAACTGGTGCCAAAGGTCAAAAGGGCGAGATTGGTGCTACTGGAGCCAAGGGTCAAAAGGGTCAAAAAGGCGAAGTTGGCGTCACTGGCGCAAAGGGTCAAAAAGGCGAAGTTGGTGCTACTGGAGCTAAAGGTAGTACTGGTGGAACTGGTGGAACTGGTTCTAAAGGTCAAAAAGGCGAAGTTGGTGCTTTTGGTGGTGGTGAGCTTGATATCACCAACGGTGGTTTGTTCTCCAATTCTGTATCTAACTGGACTGGTGACCCAGGCACAAAAGGTAAAATCCAATATCACTCAAATAGATGGTATATTACTTCAGACCAATCTTCAAATAGAATTGTTCAGTTTAGAAGAAATGCCACCAATGTATCATATATTGCTAATGATGGTACATTTAATGGTACAGCAACGTCTGCAAACTGGTCGGATTTAGCGGAGAAATACTTAGCCGATAAAGGATATGAGCATGGAGATCTGTTGGCTGTTGGTGGCGAAAAAGAGGTAACTCTATACAAAAAGGGTATGCCTATCGCTGGTGTTATCTCTACACGTCCAGGTGTTCGAATGAACGTTAATGAAGATAACATGGAGGATCCTCTATGGCCTTTCATTGCGCTTAAAGGACGTATCCCTTGTAAGATAAATGGCACCGCCCAAAAAGGTGACTATATAGTAGCAGATGATAATGGTAAATGTAAAGCACTTCCAGCTGATACGACTGCCGCAATGCCCATGAACTTCTTGAACTTCGTGGGTGTGGCACTAGAGGATGGTGAAGGGCTAGTTGAGGTTAAAGTATAAATGCCGACCTATGCTCAAAATAACACAAGTCTACAGTCTCAGGCTGGGAGTCAATTAAGAACCTTTGATAAAACGATGACGTTTACTGTTACTGCATATGTATTACAAACGGTGTCACAGACTCTAGCAGGACCTACAGCTACAGGTAACTTTGACCAACGCTTTGAATATACAGGTGCGGCTAACTCACTTTATAATAACTATTTGGATGCTGGAATATACACAGGAAGTCGTATGTACAGTCAAGATGTTATTGACTCTATTAATAGTGTTATGCAAAGAACAGTAGACCAAATCGAGTCTCGTATCACTAATAGATCTATTTCGGCTTTACTATGTCATAGCTCTTGTCATACTAGTTGTCACACATCAAGAGGTCGTAGGTAATGGGCAATTTATCCAGAGATAGTATAGACAGCTACATGCAAACTTATGCAGGTGGTAAGTTAAGAACGTTTGACAAAACTATTACTATAACAACTACAGCATATGTGAATAACAATAACAGTGCTATGGGTGGAACGGGTACTAATACTACGACACATAGGTTTGAATATACAGGAGCGGCTAACTCTTTATTTGATAACTATATTGATGGTGGCATAGCCGCAGGCTCAAGAGCTTATTCGCAAGACATTGTAGACACATTAGAGGACGGAGTAAGAAGAACCGTAGACCTCATTGAGGGTAGGATTACTAACAAATCCATCTCCGCAACATTATGCCACTCAAGCTGTCACACCAGCTGTCATACATCAAGAGGAAGACGTTAAAATGACAATGCAACAATCATATTGTAAGCAGATGAGATACTCAGGACCTGAAAGTCTGGCTCCATCTGATGCAACAAAGTTTGATGTTCTTATTCAGATGGAAGTTCTCTCTGGATGCGAACAGGGTTGCCTTGGCTGTTTCGTTGATAAAGCAATCGATCCAGAAGTAAATCAAGCAATCATTGATCGTGCTAAGGAACTTGCTGATGGCGTATTACGTGTGGGTGGTAACCTAAGAGAGTTTGTTATCGGACCTACAGATCTATTTTCGGCTAAGAATACAAAGGAAGTCTTGACAAACCCAACTGTTCAAGCTATAATGAGAGAACATACTAATGCACGTATTGCCTCTCCTGCTAAGTTTGACAATGCGTCAATGGAAAAAGTCAGAGAGATCTTTGCTATTCTGGATGACCTAGATGCGTATAGACGTGACATGGTTATCGAATTCATTATGCCGATTGGTCGTATTAACGAGATGTTGGATGATGAAGATTACTATAACAGAGTTATGGAGAAGATAGAGTTCTTTAAGAACGAAACTCCAAAGATGATGGATTGGTCTTGGACACTACAGGCTTCTAACGTTGTCGGTAAGCAGATTGACAAAGAGAAATACAATAGGCTGATTGATCGTTCTGTAAACGACTTCGGCACTATTATGGAAATGAACCCTGCATTCGCTAGGGCACCTAATCAGATTATTCAACGTAACAACTTGTTTGCGTGGAATAGGTTCCTAGACTCAGTTATTGATGAAGATAACCGTAAAGAATCCGTTATGTCAATGGCTAATCTTTACTGTAACTCTATTAACTTTGTTGGTATAACTATTGTACCAGGAGAGAACGGACCTACAACACACTTGAATGTTATGTTGCATGAACAGGCATTTTTCTTATCTAATAAGAACCTAGATGTAACAGGATTATCTTTTGAAGAAATCTTACAGCGTAAGAATGAATTGATTACAAAAGGTATAAATAGGTCTAGTAAGGTAAAGGACTGCTCAGATTGTAAGTTTGCTATCGCATGTGCTAACAGATTAGTATTCGAAGCACAAGAAAGCTTAAACATAGATGGATGTGTATTACCAAAAGAAACATTGAAGTATTATAATCCATTCGACTTTACTTGGAATGATGATGCAACTCAATATAAAATGAAAGACGGAGCGTAACCATGATAGGTCAAAATCTATACTACTTAAACAATAGTAAGTATATCTCAACTCTTGAAAACTTAGATACAGTAATTGGTGAGTTAAACTCGTATTATCACACAGCAACCCCACGTAACATCGTTCTTGTGCATCCATCAAATGGTGCACAATTGTTGTCGGCTCAGTACGAGTCTATTGCTAATACGCTTAGAGCAAATGCCAATGATCTAATATCTTATATGGATTTCGCTGATGTTGATGATGTGGATTTCATTCAGAATAGTGATAAACGTATTGTTCTATTTTCTACTTGTGAAGATATGATTAAAGTGTTTGCAAGATATACATCTGGACTTATTACTGCATCTGGCTTCTACGATTCAAGCACTAACGTCACAGGTATGGTTGGAGCCTTCCTTGAGAAAGTTTTCTCTATGGATGCTATGCTCACTATGGTTCTTACTGACGAGACTATTAATGACGTATCAAATCATGTAGATGCATTATTCTCCACAGACTCAGATGGTGGCGCAGTAACTCCTTATACAGTGATCTATCAGAATGGTAAGAACTTTAGTTATGATCTTTTATTCTGGTTAAATGATTATCATAGTAACGCTTCTGTACAATCACTTATTAAAGAAAAGTTTACAGTACATCAGTCTACAATGGCTCAAGATGTGATGGAACACTTTACATCAAGACGACACTACTTGGCATATATCCTTTCGGTGATTGATTGGATGAATGCCAACACAGCACGTAATGCACAATATGCCACAAATAAGACAGAGTGGGTTAGGGACTGTTATATTACTAAAGCAAATGCAGGTAACTATACTGCCGCATTCTATAAACTAGAAGAGCTATGGAACCTAGTCAAAGCAGATACTGCATTCATTGCCGCACACCAAGATAAAGCAGATAGTGATGCAGACGGTTGGGAATATATGGATCTATATACAGAGTTTAAGAATGTGTTTCCTATCGTGCGCAAGGTATTGCAGAATGACTTTGACATGGACAATCTAACCGCAGATTTGAAGCTGATAAATACAGATGTGCAGTTCTTCTCTAAGAGACAAAACCGCATTCCATATCTTATCCATAAGTATCCATTGTAAGGAACATTACATTATGACAATTCCAGACGAAAGTACGTGCTATGAGCTACCCCTATCTCCACAGCACCTAGTACAGATATATAAAGATAAGAATGAACTCGAAGAGTATGTCCTTTGGGTTGACTATGCTAAAAGTAAAGAGAAACTATCAGCCCAACATATTATCATTTATTTGGCTAATACCAACTTTAAGACAACATTCTCTTCTATTGATGAGGATCTAATTAAGGCTTACATCAATTCGGACTTTATGGTAGATTGTCCGTTACTAGCTAGAATTGTTGTTCTTATTATTAAGTTTTATTATAAACACGATATTAGTGAACAAGAAAGTCAGTTGCTATACATATTCCCACCAAAGTTAATCTTTAAGTTTATTGAAGAGAATTCAGCATTGGTGGAGAGCCTCATAGATACAGTTGCATCTTCTGTTCCCTTTGCATTATCAAAACTTTATGATGGTCTCACAGATGATCAAAAAGAATTAGAAGTTAATCTTAAACAATTACTTGATGATACCAAAGTAGTGGATAAGCCAGCTATGTGCGGTCCTAATATTGCTAGGCTTCTTACAACTGGCTATGATGCACTTCTACTAATTGTAAGTAAGAGGGGGCTATCTACAGAATACAATAAACAAATATATAACGATTCACCAAAATACTTCGGTAGAGATCTATACAACGTTATGTGCGAATCTAAAATAACGGATCAAATAGTATCATTCTTCCCCGAAGATTTCATGTTGCTTGCCAATGATAACGAAACTTAATGCAACAGAAGCAGGGTACTATCGTTACATTCATGGCATAAGCCCTGTTAATACCGATTTCCTACGCACAGAGATCAACTTGGATATTCTCCATGGTTGTGATCAGATGTGTCCCGGATGCTTTATCCCAAGAAAGAACTTGACATCACCTGATCACATGGCTACTCTATACGATGAGTTGTGTAAGGGACAGTTCTATCCAGATGAAATTACTATAGGTCCAACTGACATCTTTGATGCTCAGAACTTTGATGAGGTGATGACACACCCATCGATGACAGACCTGTATGCTATAAGTGGTGTTGGATTTACATCTACACTATTACAAGACCCAAAGGTTGTCAAGCCTAAACTTGATATGATTTGGCAGATCTATCGTAACATCAATAGAATTCCCGATATCGACTTTAAGATTGTGTTAGATGTTGAGGCGTATCTTGATGATGACCTTGATCCCAACTTCCTTGAAAACATAAAGATGTTTACTATTGGATCTGTTCAGTTCAGAGTTAACTACACTCCCGATTTGTTTGAAAGAATAGGATATAATGATCTGTGTGCCAAAGTCAAGGAAGACTTTAACGCACCCATAGTCATCGCACCTTCTTTCTTGACAGACAAGAATGCACGTGGTAAGGTCAATAAGTTTCTTGATATGTTTAGGGCAGATCTGCGTAAGCAGAAGATAAATGATGAGTGGAGGAACTTATACACATTCTTTGATGCTAGGTTTAATGGATATGGCTGTCAGAACTATAGTTTCTACAACGGCAAATTATACATCAATCCATTTTTATATGACGCAATCATTCAGAGAACACCTGAGTTTCAAACTACAATGGATCAGGAATGGTTGGGCACTAACCTAGAGTATGCAAAGACAGTAGACGATTGTAAAACATGCGAATACCTAATGAGTTGCGCAGAAAGAAACATACACGTGTATATGAAGTCAAGGAAGTTGAACACTTGTGTTGCCTTGAAAGAATATATGCATGCCGCTAATTAAGAACAACTTATATTACGAGCTAACCACAGAGACGCAAACTAAACCAGTCTCAGCAGTTAAACTTCAGCTTGATATCCTAGATGGTTGTCATCACAAATGTCCAGGATGTTTTGTGCATCGCAGAGGTAATGCTAGTGATGAACATCAGATCCATAAAGCCAAAAACTTCATACGAGACATAACTGACAGAGGCATCTTAGTTGACGAGATCCTTATCGGACCTACAGACTTTCTTGCGTCTGAAAACTTCTATGAGGTCATGCCATCTCTAGTCGATATCATTAATGAGAACTCACCCATTCTTGCATTTGTTAGCACACTGATTGATGGGGATCTTCCACGATGGGTTGCTTTCATAACAAATAATATTAACATAGATACTGAGATTGAAATTGGTATCGCAACGAATGTTAACAAGTTCTTTGATGAGGAGTATGTACAGCATATTCACAAGATGTTAGAGTACATTGATAAAAACCTAGAACATGAAGTGACATATACGTTTGTGGTCAATATACGTGATTATGGCCTAGACTACGTTAAACTGCATAAAAGTGCAGTAGAACGCTTTAAAACGATATTAGACTTTGTACCGTCTGTTTCACGTTCTCACAAGCCTAAACTAATATTAGATACATTAGACAAGTTTAATGACTTCTTTAACGAGCTAAGTGCTTATAAAGAAACAGAATTAAATAACATAATGGTAGACCACTCACACGGTGGCATGAACTATACCGTACTAAACTATAAAAGGGGCGAATGGTTCATTTCGCCGTTTATGTACGAAAACATGGCATTGTACCATGAGATGTTTAAAGTGGATAACTTTGACGATGTGCTTCCTATTGTACAATCTCAGTTGGAAAGGGTCAAGGGCACAGAGTGTGAAACCTGTCCCTTGATGATGTCGTGTTATAATAGAAAGATTATCCTACTCAGAGATTACCTTGGGGTTGATCGTTGTATTGCTCCTAAGCAGAATATGATGGAACATATACATAACTATAATGCACCTGCTCAGAAGATGTATCAGTGGGATGACTATTCTGTTGAAAACGATAAGAAGGGTTACCGTAAGAGGTTCCTTGTTACAACAGATGACGATCCAGAACTAGAACGAATTAAGGACATCTCCTATGTTAAATAATAGTTGGAAAGACATTGTTAAGCACGGTGGTGTGGGAGAAGAGTTTACTTCAGTATCCTCAATGACGCAGTACAAGATCCAAGTTACTTTGGAATTACTTGAAGGGTGCTCTTATATGTGTCCTGGGTGTTTCGTTAAACGTAGAGGTAATTGGAATCCCAAGTCAATTAAGATGTTTCACAATCTGGCATACGAATTACATGGTAGAACTGATGTCGTGTTAGACGATATTGTTATCGGACCTACAGACTTCTATGGTGCAGAAAACCTAGAAGAAATCATACACAATACCAGATTATCTGATGCTATCTCTATGATACCAGAAGGTAATAGAAACATTCAACATAACTGTTCTATCATGGGGTCTCTATCGGAAGATGATATTCTAGGTAAGATCAAGGCTATCGAAAAGTCTCCTCTTGGTAAGGTTGTTGAGTCTTGGGATGTGCAGATTGCTTTAGATCTTGTGCGTGTATTAGATGATAAAAGATACAGGAAGGCACTGAGAAACAGAGTGATGAACTTCAAAGAGAGTTCGTTGGACTTTGAGATCTCTATGGCAACTAACATTGTAGATGGTATCGAAGACAGGCTATACGAAGCTATCGACTACATACGTGAAACCTACGACACGGTCATTGAAATCTTACCCTCTGTTGTCAGATCCTTTAATCATTCCACCAAGCATGGTGACAAACTATTTGCATGGAATGATATGTTGACAAACCTGTCTAGTGATGTTAATCGTTTTAAGAACAAGTTTCACTTCTTACAGGGGGATCTGTCTCACAAAGCATTTCACTATGCGGTGGTGAACATCCACAACGGCAAACTATATGCGTCACCATTCATCTATGAGAATGCTCAGATCTATAAAGATGACTTCGAGATCACGACACATACGGTAGAAGGTATCTTAAATTACAAACATCAGGTCGTTACGGATCAGATATTAAATAGTTCTAATAAAGAATGTGGTACGTGTAAGTACCTCAACGTGTGCTCCAACAGATTGATACCCAAAGTCATGGATACGATGTTTAAAGGAAGATCAGAATGTATATTAAACAAAGATGTTATTGCTCTATTCGATAACGAGGATTACCATGGGAATAGTTACTGATAACAAGGGAGCGGCTCAGGCTGATGCTGACTTTGATCTGTCCTTCAATGATGGGCATGAGATAAAGATCATCTTCAACTGTGAGGTGCTATCAGGATGTGAGTTCAAATGTGTGGGTTGCTTTGTTAACAAAATGGGGTCAAACGTCGGATCCTTTGATAGGCTCAACAATGCTATTGACTTGTTCAACAATAGTGGGTATAGGGTATCCACAATCAACATCGGACCCACTGACATCTTTGGTAGCAACAACGTACTAGATCTTCTTAAGGATCCTCAGTTTAGAGATGCCTTGAGTAAGGTCACCACTATCCAGTTTGTGACCACCCTTGAGAACATCAACATGGAGGTGATTGATGAGTTGAACAGTATCCCCAAGGCAGATGGGTTCATGTACGATGCCAACGTAGCCATCAACCCCAAAAAGTTCCCCCATGGATACAAGGATATGATCGAAAACCTAAACCTATTCGATGATGATCTCAACTACTATCTTGTGATGAACATGGATAATAATGATGAGACCATCTCTAGGGTTGTGGAGTTCTCGGACATTGCTGATGATGAATTTGACACGATCCTAACACTCAACCCATCATTCCTTCGTGCACCCAAGTTCAAGGTACAGAAGCATCTGATAGACAAGTGGAAGAGATTGGGAGATTGGGTGGATGATGCTTTTCCCTCTACTATCATCGATCAGGCTCAGGGTGGATCCTTGGAACTCAACTACACGTACTGTAATGGCAACTTCTTTTGGACACCATTCGTCTATGATATTGTTAAGATCGGTACAGAGAAGTTCAAGGTCCAAGATGAGTATGATATCGAATCATGGATAAGTGCTAAAGGCGACAACTTTATGTCGCAATTAGCCTACACTGAGAACACAGATAGCTGTGTGGGATGTGCTCATATGATGAAGTGTATCGACAAGGGGGTTCAATCATATATGGAGCACCACAGTATCACCGAATGCCTATTCCCCTATCCCACATAGTTAAATCCAGTGATTGTGTTCTGAGGTGTCTTGTCGATGTAGTTGAACCACATCCTCATAATACAGTCAGGTAAATCACGTTCACGGTTCTTCCAATCCCATTGGGTGTAACATCTAAAGCCACACTTGTTGTACCACTTGCACGATAGACAACCATTCTCATCCATATAGGCTTGCATCATACCAGCATTGTCTTTGGGCTTGTACTCGGTGTTGAAGTCTCGTTGATCGTACCTATCCCATCTACAGTTGGATGTGGAGTTGTCAGGAAAGATCGTGACCTTGTTAAGAGCCAAGCAGTGCATGTGATTGCTCTCCTGATAGATCAGATCCTTGATAGGGTTGATGTCAGGATAGTTGTGATAAACAAATTTTAGGAACTCCAGATACTTGCTATCAGATGGAATCATATAGTCGTAACCACGATCAGGGATGTAATCATCGAAGTAGAAGTTGTCAAACTTGTCATAGAGGTAATGGAAGTACTCATCATCATCTGCCATGAACTTCTCAATGGAGAGAGTGGTTGCTACCATGTTGATTGATGTGATATAATCAGCAAAGTATTCTATGTTCTTGGCATATGGACCCTTGGTGGGTCTGCCATCAAAGTCATAAGAACAGATGATGAACGATGGGATGCCTATATCATTTAGATCGTCAAGTAGTTTTTGAACTCTCTCACGTTTACTAAACTGAAAGGATGTTACCCAAACCACTTTGATCTTCTGGTTGTGCTCTTCATAGATCTTCTTGACCTCAACCATGAAGTCGTAGTAGACAGGATATGCCCACTCAGATATTCGGTCTTGAAACAACTCTCCACCAAGCATGTTGATTTGGATTAGATCAGCACGGTTCTTCATCTTGATAACGTGCTCTTCAACCAAGGCAATCTTAGAGAAGATCTCAGCACGTGACAAGCCTACAGTGGACTTCTTGTCATGGTGACAGAAAGAACAGTTGAGATGGCAATTCTCAAATAGCGTCATTTCAATTTCAGCGATGTCTGGACGTTTAGACTCCAGCATCATTTTTGTGACTTCAAAGTTGTCCAATCATGAATTCCTCTTGGTAATACTCATAGACATCTGGAACCATACCATTAGTATTATCAAAATTGACTTTAGAAAGGATCTCATCATAGATCTCCTTACTTCTCTCATATGGTAGGAAGTGTGGATCGTCTGGTAGTAGTTCGTTATAGTTCAGCACATCATAGAATTGCTCACCAAAGTCTTCGGCTATCCAATTGGCATAGCAGATTGCAACGAAGAACGACTTCGCTGGATAGATCCACTGATCCACTCTCTTATCGAAGTGCATCAAAGCATCTTCTACAATAAATTCTGGCCTATTCAATACATCAACATCCGTCAAATCGTCACGGTGATTTGTTGTCATATGATTATACGCCTTCTGTATCGCTTTCCAATTTTCCATAGTAATCTAGTAATCCTTTATATCCATTGCAACTATTAGTCAAATCTTTAACATATCGATAATGTTCTGTTAAACAATTGCCATAATATGTACACGTCTTACATATTTCGCTAAGATTATCAACAGCTTCGTTATCCGCCCATCGCTTATATTCATAATATGTGCCATACTCCTTGAAGTATTCTTTATCATTCTTATCAAACTCCAATACGCCAAACTTACCAGATGGTGTGATATAGACGTGGTCATTGGAAAAAGCATTGTACTCTTTATCTATACTTCTATAAATGTTGTGTATGTTTTGGAAGTCAAAGTTCTTCTTAGTTTTAGCCTCATCAAACCTAATAACGAAGTCCTCAAAGTCTTTATGAGTAACATCAAATGCATTGGCTTGGTTGATAGAGTAAGGCTTGATCTCTACCGACTTGACATTAGACACCATGTTAAGAGTGAAGATCATAAACTCCACATCCATCTTCAATACTTTAGGTGATGCAAGGATAAGGACAGCAAGATCCTTATTGGCATTCATCATGTTATTTAGAACAAACTGTTCTTTTTCTCTTGCGTGGAAGTCATAAGATACCGATAGAGTAACATCATCATCACGGAAGAAGTCTGGAAATGCTGACAGATTTGTGTTGATGTGGATACTACCATCATAGTATCTCCTAATCACCTCTTTGATCGAATAATAATACTCTGGTGTTAGTAATCCAATCTCACCACCATACAAATCAACATGAGTTATAGGATCTGTAATTTGCCCCATAGAATGTTGTAGCCACATTGGTGTTATCTTGTGTCTATCATTCAACTGAGACTTTGTCAAGTAGCAAAAGTCACATGCAAAGTTGCAATAGTAGGTTGGGTTAATTGATAGATTCATTGACATAGGGTGTCACTCCATCAGGACTCATCCCATTGCTCACAAGGATACGTGGAGCCAATTCCTTCATCAGGACACAGTGGCCTTCAACAGTGCCTTCACGCTTCATATCACGTACAGTCTTTTTGCATCCATTACAAATCTCAAACATAGGACAGGTGTAACAGGCCATCTTCATTGTCTGGATGTTGGGATCATCTTGCAATGGCGTTTGCATCTTGCCATTCATCTCCTCTTCGAAGTCGATAGGATAGTCCATATCGTCTGCAAAGGATCCACAAGAGTAGTAATCACCGCCTGGGTTGAATGCTCGAATGCCAGCATCACACTGTCTGTTCTGTGGACAGGATGTCGAAGATCCACCAAGACGCTTGATCATCTGCTTGGTGTTGTACTCATAGTCTGCTAGGCCACGATCATAGATCTCAAGGTATGTTTCGTAGATCTTGCTTAATTGATACGTAGATCCCTGTACACCAGAAGCCATAGCATAGTTCAACTTACACTCGACGCCCATCTCCTTTGCTAGTTCTACATTCTTAATGGCGAGATGCTCATTCTCTTCTGTAATAACTGCGATAAAATCTGGACGTTCGCCTGTATGCTTCAACATGGCATTAGATACCATCCAAAAGTCTGCCTCTGTGAACTCTGAATAATCGCCTTTTAGTCTACCGCCACCATACTGAAATGATGTGGCACAACCAAATCGTTCGTTCTGAAAAATGGGTAACCACTTCTTAGGTTTCATTAGGAAAGGCCAAAGGTTGGACGTAAAGCTAATGCTTGCTGGGTAATCATGCTCATTAAGGTGGTCAATCAGATCTTGATAATACTGTGGCTTGACCATAAGAGGGTCACCACCATTAACAATGATTGTGTTAGTCTCTGGATACCTTTCTAAGAACCTATAGATATAGCTCAAGTCTAACAGACCAACCTCATTGGGATCGATATCTGTTGACGAGCAAAATGTACACTTGAAGTTACACGCTTCGGTTGGCTTTACGATTAAATCCATTTCTTCTCTTTCGCTAACTTCATCATCAATGTTTTTGGTGCAGGGCACACATCATCCATCCAGTGTAACTGATGACAGTCAGAATGGCAATACATAAAGACTGGACATTTGTAACACCGTTCATCACGTTCATGCTGTTCGCATGATATGATCTCCATACGCTTAGGACTTAATCTTACTTCCTTTGCTGGTGTATCTATATGACCATAATGCATGGTCGGTGCGGTGTTAGGACAGCCTGCGACAGTACCGTCCGCATTAATAGTGTGGATCTTTTGTTCACAATCACGACAGAACGTTCCCGCTCTAAACTGACCTTTACTAAACTTCTCATAAACGGTTTCCATAAATCCGTTCACAACATTATGATGTTGAGTTTGTTCATGCATTAACATCCACCAAGCATCTAGCTCAGAGTTGTGAGGAAAGATGTCTGTATTGATTGTGGCATTACCGTCATGGGTAAGTCGTTCATAAGAGATCTCAGCAACACCAAGAGACTCCATATAATCAGCAATCTCTAATGGTTGTAGTTTAATAACATCCTTAGATACAGAGATAAAGCACTTGACACGATGCCCAAGTCCTGTCAACTGCTTAACATTATTTTCCCACATCTTCCTTTGATGTTCGTTAGTAAAACGAATGTTAGGATCCCATGAGGTGCCGATGTTACCGCCTGTAATGATTTCGCTAAAGAATGCAAGTTTCTCTTCGGTAAGCTTAAACACAAGATTTGTTGTGATGCCATGAGTTGCACGATCACCCCATTGGGCTTTAGTAATGTCATGGAATTCTCGTAGATGTGCCATGGGCGCAAGCATAGGCTCACCACCATGGTACTCTAAATGGATCTGGTTAGAACCAGTGTCGAGTTCGTTACACCAATTTGCGGTCTTCACGTGATCAAAATAGATCTTACGCCCATTCATACCAGAAGTAAAACAGTGACTGCAATTAAGATTACAAGTTTCCGTAGTCTTTACGTAGATTACTGAATGTGTTTGTGTCGTTAATGCCATAGCTTAATGTCAATGCTTTCTCTGAGTTGAGCGCAACGTGCGGTGTGTCTGCGGGAATAAAGACCTTCGTTCCCTTTTCTATCATCACGTATTGGTCGTCAATTTCCATTATCTTACGCCCATCAAGGCATTCGATGTATATATCTATAGGGTCTGTATGTACAGGGAATGAAGGCGCATTTGTAGGAGCATAGAATATATGGATAGTCCCATCATAAGGTTGGATACGTTCATATCCCTCTACCTTAATCGTATCATCTCCACTAAACCAAAGATCAACCACCTTGCCCTTATATGCAAATAAATCGTCATGCTCTATGTACTGTTGTTCTCCTCTATTGTTAATAAAGGAGACCGAACAGTCATTAAAACATTCTTCACTCATCAAGAAGTCGAAGAATTCGTCAAATGTCATTATCCACCTATAGACAGTGGAGTAAGCATGCTTGAAGATACTTTCCAAATTCGATTACAAATAGGACCAAGACGTTCATTTACTATAACTGTTTTCTGATTAACTTTCTTAACAGATCCTGTTATAGTGCTTCCATCACGGCGCATCCAAGAGACAATATCACCAATACGCAAAGTAGCGTTTGTGGCATAAGACAGTGAGTTGCGGCGAGATTTGATCGCTTCAACTACACGGTTGATTTCTGAAGCGTCCATACGATTGATTTGGTCAAGTACTGTGTTCATCATAGTCATGTGATTCTCTCTTTTCATTTGTTATACCTATTTCTAGCATACTCGAAACATAGAGTCAAGTGTTATCACTAGTATATATAGATGTATATTAACATGATGAAAGAAGTGAGATGGATATCCATAACCTATGGCCTACACAGATGGGTCAAGGAAAGTTCGACACCACTGGTTTAGTGGAACATATATTTAGCACATACAATCTAAACGAACCACCTAGCGATTTGGGTGGATATAACATATTGGATGATAAGAGTGCTGTTATGGGTGCCTTTAATAGTACTGTTAAGAGTGCTTTTAATGACTACCTAAAGAGTACTATTGATTGCTCTATTGAGGATTGGGACAACTACAAGCTAAAGGGTTGGATCACTGGTCACGGCAAAGACTATTCAATGACTATTCACAATCATTCGGGAGCACACTTATCTGGCGTGTTCTATATACTAGCAGAAGATCAAAATTCGGGCGGCGACTTGGTGCTACACGATCCTAGATCTAATGCCAATCGGGGGTATGACGAATATTTCAATCCAATGTTTAACAGACATCATCATCAACCTGAGACAGGAGACTTCTTGATCTTCCCAAGTTTCGCTTATCACCACGTCAACCCTTACTACTCCGAACTACGGATCTGCGTCCCTGTTGATTTGTATCTCTACAGAGACTAATATATAACACTGAAAAGGAATCATTATGCACAAGCTAGTTATTAATCTAAATCGAAGAACTGACAGAAAAAGATCCTTTATGGGCGAATGTGGTTGGTTGGAAGATTATCAATTCGTATTTGCTATTGATGGTCGTGACATTGATCATCAACGTATGGTAGACAATGAATTTGGTGTTAATCACAAATGGCGTGATCCATTCAAGAACCGTAGAATTACAAAGGGTGAGGTTGGTTGCTTCCTATCACACTATCAGGCGTGGCAGAAAGTAGTTGAACTAAACGAGACTACAATCATCTTCGAAGATGATGTTCAGATCGACAGATTTAAGTGGAAAGAGAACGAATACCACGAGTGGATGGATGAGCATAATATCGATCTACTATACTTGGGTCACAACGAGAATAACGAAACTGGTGTCACAGAAGGTGGTAATCAACACCTAGTTAAGCCTTGCTATCCATACAATGGTCATGCATATATGCTAACTGTTGAAATGGCGCATGATCTTATTAATAGTGGTTTCCACAGAAAGATCATCCCTGTAGATGAGGTCTTGGCTCAGAAGGTAAAGACACATAACGTACAAGCACTCAAAATAGAGATTGCGACACAGATTAGTAGAGAGACTCTTGGATCTGACATTGAGCCACAAAGCCATGATGATTGGTTCCAAAACTTCAAGGTTCATGCGGTTACGGTTGGTACGGATAGATCTAAGTGTGTAGCATTGAATGACAGTGCGGCACTAATGGGATTTGACGTTAAGAACTTGGGCACCAATGTCGATTGGGCTGGTACAGACATGCAAGGCCCTGGTGGTGGACATAAAGTTAACTTGGTGCGAGACTATCTCGACACCTTGCCCGAAAACGATATTCTTCTCTTCACAGATGCATATGACGTATTCTTTACAAATAATCTACAAGAAATCGTTAAACGATATATGGACGCTTCTGTAGAGATCCTATTCGGGGCAGAAGCAAGCTGTTGGCCTGACGAAAGCATGCAAAGCCTACATCCAGATCCCAACCTCTTTCATTACAAATACCTCAACAGTGGACAATACATTGGTAGGGTTGGCGCATTAAAAGACTTCTTTGGAGAACGACTTAACGATGATGATGACGATCAGCTATACATGCAACGTGTCTGGCTAAACGATACTACTAAATTCTCTGTAGGATTGGACTATGAACAATATATCTTCCAAACGCACGAGCCAGAAGTAGACGTAAGTAATGAGCTATGGAACCCAATCACGAATACTGTTCCTTGTCTATATCATGGTAACGGTGGGTTTGAGGCTAAAGTAAAGTTTGATAACCTATGGAGCCAAGTGCACACCAAATACACAAAGGCATTGCCCAAACCTAAAACCGCTTTAGGAACAACTCCACAGTCTCCGATGTTCATCCCACATCACGGTAAGGTTGACATGCTTGAAAAGGACATGATGGTTGTGGACTTCATGACACAAAGCCAGTGTGATCGTTTGATTGAAATGGGTGATAACCACGGCAAGTGGGCACCTATGCCAGAAGATAAGTTTCCAGCATATGAGATCCGTGTCAAAGAACTAGGATTGTGGAATGAGCTAGAAACCCATTGGAAAGAACATATCGTACCAATCGTAGAGAAGCTTTGGCACCCTATTGAGATGTATGGCATGCGTGATGCATTCGTTATGCGATATTCGGTGGACACTCAAAAGAGTTTGCCTTTGCACAATGATGCCTCTCTTGTTACAGGATCCGTTAAGCTCAATGATGACTATAAAGGTGCGTCTTTGATCTACCCAAGACAGGGTGTTAACAACGATGATGTGCCTTGTGGTAAGATGATTCTGTTTCCAGGCATGGTCACACACGGTCATGAGTGTACAGAACTTGTTTCGGGAACGAAATATAGCTTTACAATGTGGTCACAACGCTATCCTGGAGATATAAATTAGTATAAATAGAAGTAACGGATTACACATGGGACGAGTTAGATGGCAAAACCGAATTCAAGATCGACATTAATTGACTATGCAAAGCGTAGATTGGGTGAGCCTGTTCTCGAAATTAATGTTGATGAGGATCAAGTAGAAGACAGATTGGACGAAGCTCTTGAATACTTTCAAGAGTACCATTCTGATGCGACTAAGACAGTCTATCTAAAGTATCTTATTACGGCAGATGATGTCACTAACAAGTATATCCCTATCCCATCCGACTATCTATTTGTGAAAAGAGTCCTCCCAATCAATGGTGGGGCTTCTTCTAGCGGAATGTTCTCTTTGGGCTATCAGCTTAGGTTGAACGATCTTGCAGTCATGGGTAAGTTCATGGGAGACATGGCATATTATACAATGATGCAACAGCACATTGCTATGATTGACCAAACACTAAACGGAATGCCACAGGTTAATTACTCTCAATACGAAAGTAAGCTATACATTCATGGCGAGTTTGAAACACAAGATATTAAAGAAGGCCAATACATTATTGTAGAAGGCACTCAACTTGTAGATCCTGTAGCAAACACATCAGTGTATAACGACAGGTTTGTTAAGGCATACTTTACCGCATTGGTCAAGCAACAGTGGGGGCAAAACCTTAGTAAGTTTGAAGGCATGCAGTTACCTGGTGGTGTGACGATGAATGGCTTGGCTATACTAGAGGCCGCAAACGCAGAAGTATTGAAACTCGAAGAGGATATGAGACTAGAGCATGAACTCCCTGTAGAATTCTTTGTAGGTTAATATGCGCAATTTATACTTTTCAGATGGTTTTAAATCAGAACAACTTCTTTACGAAGATCTAACAATCGAAGCATTGCAGATCTATGGTCAGGACATGTATTACATGCCACGTGATCTAGTGAACGTAGATGAGGTGTTTAAAGAAGATCCAGTATCATCATTCAACTCCAGTTACAGACTTGAAATGTATGTGGAGAACAATGATGGGTTTGATGGTGAAGGCGACTTATTCAGTAAGTTTGGTGTAGAGATCAGAGACAGTGTAACACTTGTCGTAGCCAAAAGACGTTGGAACCAAACAGTACGTAAGTTTGATAACGAGATTAAGTCCGATAGGCCAGTAGAAGGTGATCTTATTTACACCCCATTTGCAGGCAAACTGTTTCAGATCATGCACGTTGAGCACGAACAACCTTTCTATCAGCTAACCAACCTACCAACATATAAACTCCGTTGTGAATTGTTTGAATACAATGACGAAGATATTGACACAGGTAATACGGATATCGATCAAATAGAGATTGATAATGCCTACAGATATGACATCAAAGTTAATCGTGGTAGAACCGCAACAGCAACAGCGAGTATTTCATAATGTCATTACAAGGTATCACAAGCATTACTCTTACTGACGGTGGTGAGTGTTACACGACAGTTCCTACCGTAGCATTTTCAGCACCCACTACTCCTAAGAAAGTTGCGAGAGCGACTGCTATTATGAACGCAGGAACTATAAACCAAATCAATATTGATAGTGGTGGATCTTATTACGAAAACGGAAGTACGCCAACTGTTACTATTGAAAGTAGTGTTGGTACGACAGCAACTGCTATAGCCGTGGTTACTAATAACAGAGTTTCTGCAATTACTCTAACAGACAGTGGGCAAGGATATCAGTCAACTCCAGCTGTCACGATTCTAGGTCCAAGTATGGATCCGATTGACCTTGTTGCAGTTGGGGAGGCAAATCTAGACAGTGCTACTAGTAAACTTACTTCAATAACAATTGTGGACAGTGGAGATTTCTATACCTCTGCACCATCTATTCTAATTGGGGAACCACAGCTATTCCAACCGTTTCTTGTTGGCGAATATGTCAACCAAGACAGCGCATCAGACGGTGGTGTTTTGACAGCCGAAGTTGCGGCATACAATGACAGTAGCGAAATCTTATCGCTTATTCATGTTGGTTCAGCAAACAACTTGGGATCATTCGCACTACCATCGACTGGCAAGTATCTCACTGGGCAAAACTCAGGTGCTACTGCTAAGATTGTTAGCTCTACGCAGAAAGATACTGTAGATCAACAGAATTTCGAATTTGCTACTGAGATAGAGGACTTCCTAGACTTTAGTGAAGGCAATCCGTTTGGCGAAATCAGTAAAAGCACAGGACTTTCAAGCTAATGTTTAATGATTACTTTTATCACGAGAGACTACGTAAAACAGTAGCTATATTCGGTTCGCTCTTTACAAAGATCCATGTAATGAGAACGGACAAGAACGGCAAAGTGTTAAGCACAGTTCGTGTTCCTTTGGCATACTCTCCTAGATCTAAGTTTCTTCTTAGGTTACAACAGGTGGGCGAATTTGGTGTTGACGATTCAGTTGCTATAAAGTTGCCACGCATGACCTTTGAGATGACTTCAATGGCATATGATGCGACACGACAGTTGTCTAAGACTAACGCTAGACTTCAACAAGCGACAGTAAACGACAACAGTAAACGTGCCAAAGTAAAACAATCAGTTCCCTACATTGTAACATTTTCTCTTGGGATCTATGCAAATAATCAGGATGATGCTCTACAAATTGTAGAACAGATCATACCAACCTTTGCACCACAATACACTGTGACTATGAGACCGTACAAAGACTATCCAGATATCAAAGAAGATGTTCCAATTACACTACAATCAGTGGCGTTTGTCAATGAGGGTGAGGGTCAACAAGAACAAAGACAGTCAGTACAATATGTAATGGACTTTGAAGTTAAGACTAGCTTCACAGGTGCAATCGATGATGGCGAAATCATTACTAAGTCTATCATGGAATACGAACTCGAAAGGGGTACTAAGGTACTTACGACAACAACAACCCCCACACTAATACCAATGTATGATTCTGACTATGGATTTACTAAGACTTATAATTATGAGGAAATAACGAGCGATGACGGATGAGACTAATATCAAGAGCGACTATGATAAGTCACGAGAGACATATTACGAGCTGATCGAAAAGGGAAAAGATGCCTTAAGCATGATGATGGAAGTTGCACGAGAAAGTGAACATCCACGTGCCTATGAAGTGTTGTCTGGTATGATCAAGAACGTTGCTGATGTTAACGACAAGCTTATGGATCTTAATAAGAAGAATAAAGATATTCAGAAGAGTGATGCTCCAACTACTGAAAGTGTTGGAACAACCAATAACAATGTCTTTATCGGATCTAGTACAGATCTTCAACGTATGTTACAGGATGTCAAAGAATTGCCCACAGAAGTGATTGACATTACGCCTGATGGTGAATAAAGAACAAGGCTACCTTGGCAATAATAACGTCAAGAAGGATGGGGTAATAGCTCCATGGTCTCAGGATACGATCCTTGAGTACAAAAAGTGTATGGAAGATCCTAAGTATTTTGCTAAGAACTACTGTAAGGTTATTCACCTTGATAGAGGCTTAGTTAACTTCGATCTGTATCCATATCAAGAGACGATGTTTGACCACTTCAACGATAATCGTTTCTCTATTGTGTTGGCCTGTCGGCAATCTGGTAAATCTATCTCATCCGTTGCGTACATTCTATGGTATGCTATCTTCCACACAGAGAAGAACGTTGCTATCCTAGCAAACAAAGGTGCTACTGCTAGAGAGATGTTGGCACGTGTTACTCTTATGTTAGAGAACCTTCCATACTTCCTACAGCCAGGAACTAAAGCACTTAACAAAGGTTCAATAGAATTCAGTAACAACTCTAAGATCCTTGCGTCTGCTACAAGCGGATCTTCTATTCGTGGTCTATCTATCAACCTACTGTTTCTTGACGAGTTTGCATTCGTTGAGAACGATGCTCAATTCTACACATCAACATATCCTGTTGTGTCATCTGGTAAGGACACCAAGGTTATCATTACATCCACTGCTAACGGCATTGGTAATGTATTCCATAAGATTTGGGAAGGTGCTCAACAACAAACCAATACATTCATACCGTTCAGAGTTGATTGGTGGGATGTTCCGGGTCGTGATGATGCGTGGAAACAAGAGACGATCAACAACACAAGCCAATTACAGTTTGACCAAGAGTACGGCAATACGTTCTTTGGTACAGGCGATACGTTAATCGATGCCGAAACACTGATGAAGTTGAGAGCCAAGAACCCCATTAGAGTTAATGGGGATTGTCTAATATATGAAGAAACAGTAAAGAACCACGAATACATTTGTTGTGTTGACGTAGCTAAAGGCAGAGGTCAAGACTACTCGACATTCAATATGATCGATATTAGTACAGTACCATTCAGACAAGTGGCTGTCTATAGAAATAATAGGATCTCGCCTATTCTGTTTCCAGACATTATCTTTAAGTTCGCCACAGCATATAACAACGCATACGTGATAGTGGAGAGTAATGATCAGGGGTCTTTGGTGTGTCAAGGGTTATACCAAGATCTAGAGTATGAGAATATGCACGTCGAAAGTGCTACAAAGAGTAGTGGTATCGGCATTGAAATGAACAGAAAGATTAAACGTATTGGTTGTTCTGGTTTTAAAGACATCCTTGAGAACCACAAACTCGATATTGTGGACGAACAGACCATCATTGAGATCTCCACATTTGAGGCTAGAGGCAACTCTTTTGAAGCATCTAACGGCAACCATGACGATCTTGTGATGAACTTTGTTATGTTTGGGTATTTTGCTTCTAGTGCATTCTTTGGTGATATGACGGATATCAATCTCAAAGACATGTTGTTTCAACAACGAATGGCTGATATTGAAGCGGACGTTTTACCATTTGGGTTTGTGGATGATGGTGTGGGGGATCAACCACCACCAGTAGATCACGAAAGATTCGGTTGGGGAATAACAGTAAGTGATAAGTGGGACTTAAGCTAGGAATAGTTTTCTTATAAATAACAGCGTAACCTTGAAATCCCACCGCATTATGTATTACTTATCATTTCAAAAGGAAAATAACCATGGCAATTGGAACACCATCCCAAAGTCCAGCGATTGTTATCAAAGAAGTAGATCTGTCAGGCACAGTGCCTAACGTACAATCTACAACTGGTGCAATAGTTGGCGGCTTCCGTTGGGGTCCAGTAGAAACAAGACAGCGTATCTCTAACGAGACTGAACTTGCGGCTACATTTGGCTCACCTAACGATGCTTTCAGTTCAGACTTTCACACTGCGGCATACTACTTACGTTATAGCTCAGACCTGTTTGTAACACGTTCTATCACATCAACTGCAAAAAATGCACACGATAATACTAACGCCCCTACAGACAACCCAACAATCAAAAACGCAGACGATTGGGACACCCAAATCGCAAGCCGTGACTCAGACGGTCACACATTCATTGCAAGATACCCAAGTGATCTTGGCAACGCATTAGAAATTCAAGTGTGTCCTGCACACACAGCATCATTCACAGGTTGGGCTTATAAGCCTAGCTTCGATGGTCAACCAGGAACATCTGCACATGCGGCAGACAAGAACTCTTTGAACGATGAAGTTCACATTGCGGTTATCGATAAAGATGGCAACTTTGGATCAAAGGGTGCAGTTCTTGAAACATACCCATTCGTATCTTTAGCACTTGGTGCTAAGAACGCAGATGGCTCAACTAACTACATTAAAGACATCGTCAACACAGGTTCAAACTATGTTTGGATGGCTGGATTTGAAACAGCATTTACAGATGTAGGTGCAGGCACATTAGCAGATAGTGGAGAAGATTTCATCCTATCAGCACCTGCTATTAAGACATATAACCTATCAGGTGGTGTAGTATCAAGTGGCTTCACTGCTGGACATGTTACATCAAGCTTCGATCTATACGAAGACGTTGATACTGTTACAGTAGACTTCTTGATTGCTCCGGGTATGGCAACTCGTGCAGACCAAACAACAGTCGTTAACGATCTTGTTGCAACAGCAAAATTGCGTAAAGATTGCGTAGTGGTTGCAGGTCCTGCTAAGAGTGACATCATTGGCGTAAACAACTCAACTACAATCACAAACAATGTTACTGCTACAGCCGACACATTTACATACGACAGCACATTGTTTGTCGATTGTAACTGGTTGAAAGTGTATGACAAGTACAACGATAAGTATGTTAACATCCCTGCCGCTTCATCTACAGCGGGCATTATGTCTGCATCGGATGCAAACGGTGCACCATGGATCTCACCAGCTGGTGGAAGACGTGGTCAATACTTAGGTGTTACATCTACTGTTTACAACCCAACTAAAACGCAACGTGATACATTGTATAAAGCAGGCATTAACCCTGTTGGCAATATTCCAGGTCAAGGTGTTTTACTCTTTGGTGATAAGACACACATGAGTAGACCATCCGCATTTGATCGTATCAATGTTCGCAGATTGTTCCTCGTAGTTGAGAGAGCTATTGGCGAAGCGGCTAAAAACGTAATGTTTGAACTTAATGATGAGTTCACTCGTGCAGAATTTGTTAACATCGTAGAGCCAGTCCTAAGAGAAATCAAAGGTCGCCGTGGCATTACAGACTTTAAGGTAGTTTGTGACGAAACAAATAACACATCGTCTGTTATTGATCGTAACGAATTTATCGCTAACATTTTCATCAAACCAGCACGTTCCATCAACTTCATCACCCTTAACTTCGTTGCAGTACGTAGCGGCGTAGAGTTTGAAGAAGTTGTAGGCACGGTATAAGTAGAGTAGAAAGGAACATTTAAATGGCTATTCTTGGAGTAGACGATTTTAAAGCCAAACTCGCTGGTGGTGGAGCTAGACCTAACCTATTTAAGGTAACAGTCAACTTCCCTGCTTATGCTGGTGGCAACGTCGAACAAACATCATTCATGTGTAAGGGTGCTCAGTTACCTGCATCTGTGATTGCACCTATCCCTGTATCATTCAGAGGTAGACAATTACAAATTGCTGGCGACAGAACATTTGAACCATGGACTGTAACAATCATTAACGATACGGACTTCGGTGTTCGTGACGCTATGGAACGTTGGATGAACGGTATTAACGGTCACACAACTAACACTGGTATTGTCAACCCTGCTGACTATCAGTCTGATCTTATTGTTGAACAATTGGATCGTGACGAATCAGTTCTAAAGGCATACACTTTCCGTGGTTGTTTCCCAACCAATGTAGGTGCTATTGATCTGAGTTATGATACAACTGGTGCGATTGAGGAGTTCCCTGTTGAATTCCAAATCCAATACTGGGAATCAAATACCACTACTTAATAGTAGTATAAATAACAAGGTAGAGGGGGAAACTCCTCTACCTTACTTTTAAATGGAAAGAAACTATGGCAGACAACAGTAATCAAGGCATTAAATTATTCGGCTTCGAGATTCGTAGGGCTGGCGCACGTAAAGCGGCGGCTAAGAGTCAACTTGATTCCATTGTACCACCAACGGATGATGATGGAGCGGGATACGTTACTGCATCAGGTTCTCACTTCGGTCAATATGTAAACCTAGACGGTGATGAATCCAAAGACAACGTAGAACTAATTAGGCAGTATCGTGGGGTTGCTATGCATCCCGAAGTCGATGCGGCTATCGAAGATATTGTAAACGAAGCAGTTACCATTGAGGATAAGGGACTATCAGTCAAGCTTGTTCTTGATGATGTCGAAGCTTCAGATAAAATTAAAAAAGAGATCCAACTAGAGTTTGATAACGTATTGGGTATGCTTAAGTTCAATGATCTTGGACATGACATTTTCAGACGCTTCTATATTGATGGGCGGATGTATCACCACCTAGTTGTAAACGAATCAAACTTAAAAGCAGGTATTCAAGAAGTACGTGCTATCGATGCTACCAAGATCCGTAAGGTTAAGGAAATAAAGACTAGGAAAGATCCACTAACAGGTGCAAAGATCGTTGAGAAAGTTGACGAACACTTCATCTATCAGGATAAACCTGGAGAAACAGTCAACGGTATTAAGTTAACACCAGACAGTGTGAGTTATGTGACATCTGGTCTATTAGATGAGAGCCGTAAGAAGGTTGTTTCATATCTACATAAAGCTCTAAAACCAATTAACCAATTGCGTATGATGGAAGACAGTTTGGTCATCTATCGTTTAGCACGTGCACCAGAACGTAGGATCTTCTACATTGACGTAGGCAACATGCCACGTGGTAAGTCAGAAGAGTACATGAAGGGCATTATGACTAAGTACCGCAATAAGTTGGTATACGATGCTAATACAGGTAAGCTTAAAGATGACCGCAAGCATATGTCTATGTTGGAAGACTTTTGGCTACCAAGACGTGAAGGTGGTCGTGGTACAGAGATCTCTACACTTCCGGGTGGAGAGAACCTTGGACAGATTGATGATATTCTCTACTTCCAGAAACGTCTATATAGATCATTGAATGTCCCTGCCTCAAGACTAGAGGGAGAGCAACAGAGTGGGCTATTAGGTAGATCCACAGAGATCAACCGTGACGAACTTAAATTTCAGAAGTTCATCGATAGACTTCGTCGCCGCTTCTCTGGACTATTCCTAGAGATCCTTAGAAAGCAACTTGTTCTGAAAGGAACTATTACTAATGAAGATTGGGAAGCATGGCGTAATGAGATTGTTGTTGACTATGTGTCTGATAACCATTTTGCAGAACTTCGCAATGCAGAATTGGTCAGAGAAAGACTACAGACCCTAGATATGACACAACAGTACGTTGGTGAGTTCTATTCTAAGGAATGGGTATTTAAGAATGTCTTGAACCTATCCGATGAGGAGATGGAAGAGATGAAGAAACAAATGAAGCAGGAAGAAGCTGATGGCGAGACTATGCCAGATGAAGCTGGGGATGAAGAGTATAACGAACCCAAACCTGCGCCAGTTGAAGTCAAGGTAGTGCCAGACGAACCCGAAGGGAAACCAAGGGTAGACACTGACAAGCCTAAGAAAGATCCCAAGGATCCTAAACAAAAGAAAGATGATAAATAATGGAAATGAACGATACACTAACGAACTTCATTGATCAAGTGGCAGTCAAAGACTTTGCAAAAGCGGAACCAACGTTCCAAGACATGATGACTGCAAAGATTGGTGACGCACTAGATGCTGAGAAGATTGCAGTTGCTAATATCATTCACAATGGTGGTGAAGATGTTGCAGTTGATAATGACGCTACAGAAGTAGAAGAAATTGATAATGAGAACAAATAGAGAATTTAATTGTTATAAATAATAGTTGAAACAAAGGGTAACATCTATGAAGTCGTTCTCAGAGATACGTGAAGCTAAGAAGAAGATGCCTCCGGGCGAACATGTCTTCGATACCAAAATTGCTGGTATTAGCATAATGGTTCACAAAATAAAAAACAAGTTTGTTACCTACGTTGACAATGACAAGTTGGACACATTCCGTGACCTAAATACAGCTAAAGAGGCTGGGGCGGAATTCGTCAAACAGTATAAGAGTTAAAGGATAAGATAGATGCAATATTATCAACCATTGAGTGCAGAAATTGCCTCACCAACATTAACCGCAAGTGGCTCCACCGTAGGTAGTGCCAGATTGGTTAGATGTGTGAATACAACAACTACTGCCCATTTGATCACATTGCAACTGGAAAATAACACCATCATTGGCTCAATGACATTGGCTGGTGGTGATACGTGTATCATTCCAAAGAAATCTGTAGAAGAATTGTTTTCAGCAAATGCTGG
>Ga0307986_10000184_pt1 | contig 47010 bp, 45 predicted proteins | sample EllFjometageno82_FD_203170 | JGI IMG/M metagenome (GOLD analysis project Ga0307986, IMG submission 203170) | Marine microbial communities from Ellis Fjord, Antarctic Ocean - #82 | ecosystem: Environmental > Aquatic > Marine > Unclassified | place: Southern Ocean | collected 2014-10-09 | reverse complement strand
GAATGAAAAAGAAATAGGGCGTGTAAAAAAAGCTTTAAAAGAATTCCCTGATTCTTTTAGTAGCCTAGATGGACTGATTAATAATAAGTCTCATGGGCCATCTAAAGCCTATGTTACTAAAGGTAACAAGCTGACGAAGACGAAAACGCGTACTTTTATAGAAGAGGATTTTCACAATTTACTCGAGGACACACCAATATCGAGGCACCTAAGAAACCTCTTATTTAGGTATCTTGATAGTCCTAGTAGTAAGAGTGAATTACTTTCTCAAATCGAACTGGGGCTAATTAATAATTTGCCCGATACTAAAGAAATTAAGCTTGATAGCCAGATTCATGTTTTAACTGGGGGGCTTGGCAATGGGAAAACCTCCATCGCGCTAAAAATCGCGTCCCAACTCCGCATTGCCAATAAACATAATGTTGCAATCATCTCCGTTGGTACTAATGTATGTGCAAATGAAGCTAAATTAAAATTGCTGAGCGATTCTATTGATGTACCGAGCTTTTATATTAAAGATCTTAATGAATTGGCAGGAATGTTATCCGTAGATAAAAGTAACAACATATATATCATTGACTTAGAGTTAGATTCTGCCCCTCAAGCCATCCCGCTAATAAGAGAGATATATAATGAGGCTCAATTTCATTTAGTAACGCCGACAGACGCCTCTCTACCAGGCTTCTGGACTAATTGTGAACTTGACAAGTGGGATTCTATAATATTGACTAGACTCGATTTGCCTCTAGTTCCCTGGGCTGCCATAGAAGCGCTTTCCAAATTTAAGATCCCTTTATCTATTGGATCTATTAGCAGCGAGATTGCCTCCGGCTTAGTACAAGTTACCAAAAGTAATATTTCACGAAAATTAACTGACTATATAGGCGAATATATCAGTGACCAAGAAAGCAAACCCTCTGAGAGAAAATCAATAAAAACTAGGGCCCTACACTAAATAACACGATACCATTATTCTGGGGAATACTATGGATAACGCAAAAGTAAACAGGCAAACTCAGGTGATTGGTATCGCTAGCGGAAAAGGTGGTGTGGGGAAAACTACTTTTGCTGTTAATTTAGCTGCCTATCATGCCTTAAAGGGGAAAAAAGTACTGATATTTGATGCGGATATTGGTTTCGCTAATATTCACATCGCTCTTAGGAACAAACTAAATGGAAGCCTAATAGATGTGCTCGATGGTAATAAAGATCTCAAGGAGATCTTGATTGAATCAGAAGATGGGATCTCCATTGTTAGTGGCGGCAATGGGCTAGATGAAATCTTAGCTCTAGACGATGAAAAAACAAATACCATAATTCAAGCGTTTTCAGTTTTAGAGAACCAGTTTGATATTATGATCGTCGACATTTCCGCCGGTGGAAATCAAAGTGTTTTACGCTTTTTATCTGCGTGCCATCACCAAGTGATACTTGGTACAGATGAACCATCATCCGTTGCTGATGCATATGCGTTAATTAAACTTATAAATATAACTATGGGATTGTCTCAAATTATTTTTATCCCAAACAGAGTTAAGACCGCTAAAGAGGGGAAGGTTCTTTTTGCGAAAATGAATACAATCACAGCAAAATTTCTTGGTATAGCACTTGAATTTATAGGCTCAATTTCCGAAAGTCCTGATTACAGACTGGCTTGGAATACTGGTAAGGCAGCTGTATCGCTCAGCAAATCAACAACTAGCTATCATGATTTTACGCTACTTGTCGATGAATTAGATAAAATAACAGTTAATCACAAAAGCAATGAATTACAATTCTTTAACCCAAGCCGATAAAAGGCGTTTATAATCAAGTGAACGATTACAAAAAGAATCAATTATCCAATGCCCACGTATTAGTCAATCAGCACATATCTCTAGTAAATAGGATAGCTGGCTATTTGAAAGCACGCGTACCAAAATTCATGGAATATGATGACATGGTACAAATAGGTATGATGGGACTGCTTTCAGCAGCCGACGCTTTTGAACCTGATACTGGTGTAGAATTCAAAAATTATGCAAAAAGCCGTATTAAAGGGGCTATTCTAGATGAAGTACGAAAACTTAGTGACATATCAAGATTAGCAATAAAAAATAGTCAACAGCACAATGGAGCAAAACACCAATTAGAAAATAAATTGGGCGCCACGCCTACAAACTTTCAAATCGCAGATAAGTTAAACATTACCCTTGTAGAGTATGAAAAGCAAAGGACCCATATCGATAGATTTAAAATCGACAAATTAGACTCTGATGACGGTCTTGGTGATCCATTTGATGATTTAATAGGATCTAACGAAAACCCTCTAGCAATGCTAGAGGGTGAGCAGCTCAAGAATATCATAACTAATAAAATTTCTGAATTGACTGAACGAAAGAGACTAATACTAAATCTTTATTATGTTGAAGAGCTTAACTTAAAAGAAATAGGCGCTATAGTTGGTGTAAAAGAATCCAGAATAAGCCAAATACTTAGCTCAACAGTAAAAGAGTTACGCGATGATGTCGCTAAAAAAATATAAATTCGTTTTTATTTTTTCAAGTATGACTAAAAAATTATTGGGAATTTAAAATAATAAATCAATAAAACACTTAATGAGCCATATTTTATAGGTATCACTTCAATTAAGTAAAACCTATAACGCAAAGATTATAAAATTTAATATTAAGAAGTGCTTAAAAGCTAATCTACTCAAGCTCATATTAAAATTCTTAGTTATAAAATAAGAATATATTGATTTTGGAAATAAATTTCTTCAAATTAATTTTTAAAAAAAGAAACAAGTAGGATAAATTTTATAGCCACCAAAAATACTGAATTTGAGATGAGTGAAATCAGAATTTTTAACTTTTTTGAGTTTTATATTTATAACCCTCCAAATAATTAAATTGGAATTACTATGCTATCTGCATTGCTAACAGTTACTGTAATCATTGGAATTATTCTGATCGGTCTTTTATTATTTGTGGTAGGAAAGCTTACTTGGCTAGAGTCAGCAACAACATCGCTTCTTACTAAAATTGATATAATGCCTTCGAAAGAAAAGCCTAAAGAAATACAAATGGACCCCTATTTTTATGGCCTTAGCGGACAAGAGCTCTGGAAGGGCCTTACGGGTGAAGATCTATCGCAAACTACACCACTTGAATTAGATGAAATAAGGCCTAGGTATGGAATAGCACTAACAAAATCATTAGTAAAATTTATTCAAGATGGTATAAATATAGGAAATGATACAATTTCTGAAAACTCTTTATTTGAATTAGAAAAAATTGTTTTTACCAGCCGAGGCCAAATAGGCATTTGGCTTCCATCTAATAAGGTAGAAAATCTAAGAATTTTGGGAACAAAGATAGCTAACCACTCTAAGAAAAATCCGGTAAAAGAAGAGGATGGATTAAAAATTACAGCAGCAGAAGTAATGCGAGAAGAAATCAAATTAGAAATATGTAATTTATGTGAAGTATTAAAATTACGCCATGGAGACGATATCGCATCTGATGTAATTAAGGTATTGTCCTCTAATTTAGCTGCTTAAAAAAATTATAAATTATTGGGTGTAATAGCGGTTGAATGTCGGCACTCCGTCCACAGATAAAGATTCATTGTCACTTCTTCTGTTTTGACTAATATTGCCGTTAATAGCTTCATAATATCGCTCTTTTTCTAGAGTCAATAATGCTTCCATTATTTCCTTCATTTCGTTTAATGATCGAGCTTCCGATCCTATCTCGTTGAGTGTAACTTCACTTTGATCAAGAACGTCGCCAAAATCAAGTATCTGAGCATTAAAAGCTGAGAACCGGCCATCAAGCCTAGCTAAATTCTCGCGTAAATTTGCAGTTTGGTCTGTAATCTCTTTATTAATATCTTGTGTGTATATCAATAGTTGTCCCTGAATATCCTGCTCTGAACTTAGAAGCTGCCCCTGAATACCCTGCTCTGTATTTATATAATTTATTTGGCTTTCTTCAATCTGTAATTCTAGCCCTTCAATCTGTTCTTGTAATACTGAAAGCTGGGACCTAGCCCCTTCAAATGTTTCTAAACGCCCATTCATTTCAACAATTCTTGTACCAAGCGCTGTACTAACAGAGTTAAATATTTCGTTTTTTGTAGAAAAGGTCGTAATAGCTAAAATCAAGAATATTATAGAAACAAACAAAGCTGACATGGATGCTACCAACACTATAGTTGACGTTTTTTGCTGGGCTTCTTTATGTTCCTGAAACTCATTCAATGAACCGATAAAATTTCTTTCTTGCTCATATAATCTAGATCCACTCTCTTCCATAGCGCGGACGGTACTAATTAAATTTTCTGAAAGAGAGCTTACCGCCAGATCAACATCTAGTTTACTCTCACGCTTGCTATCTTTGGAGGCATCATTAATTTCAGCTTTGATTTCAGCGGTTCCATCTTTTACAAGGTTTGGCAGGGGCGGTTTGGTTTTTACACTTTTCTTTGGTTCTTTACGCTTACTCACCTTCGCCTTCTTTGCAACAGGACTTGTTCCTTCCTCAATATCAACGCTCTTTCCCTTTCTAGATTTTATGCGCACACCTGGGGCCAATTTTTTAGCCGAATCATCTTCTGCACTAAACTGCGGCTCTATCGAGCGATCAATTTCATCAGACATGTTGTTCTTCCTTTAACTATCTACTGAGATAGCCCTTGATATTTACAATTCAGGGATAAGTATCATGCATAAGGACTTTTAAGTAACCATAACTTTATTTCGATACCATGCAATAACAGGTTTAGCCTTCATACAACCATTGTTGTCCCTAATCGGCACTTTTGTAAAATGATTTAGTACCTATTTTTAATTTCGCATAATACAAATCAGGTGCGTATTTTTGCTGAGATAGCAGTGTTTTTACTGTAAAAGTCATTAGAATGGTCGTTTATACTAAAGTAACGCACTTAACCACTTGGTCGCAGCTAATAAAACGCTGCAAATAAATTACCCCTTTGAAACAATAAGCTTTTGAAAAATATAGGTTATTTGTATTAAATATACAGCGTTTATCAAATTTGGAATACAAATTCTTTATGTAAAAAATTTTTACAGGATGGCTTATGTACTACTTTTCATTCTGCAAAATAGCCTTTTAGGAACTGTAGTACATGCACAACAAGCTGATGCCTCACTTTTCCCTAGGCCAGCTGAGTTAGACCCAGCTATCGAATTTTGGGTACAGGTTTATACAGAAGTGGACACGAGCAGCGGCTTCTTACATGACTCGGAAAATTTGGCAGTGATTTACACTAAATTAGATTTTGATACACAGGAAATTGAGGTTCAGCGTCAAAAGGTTAAAGATGCCCTCCTCGCACTTGCTTCCGGGAAAAGAACTGATTTAACCACAAATCAAGAGAATATCCTCAGCCTTTGGCCAGATGGAGTAAGTGACCAGACCCTAAAAATAGCTGTTAATAATGTACGCTGGCAGCTAGGTCAGTCAGATGCTTTCTTGGACGGACTTCAAAGATCTGGTGAATATCGTAGTCACATAGATAAAATTCTCCAAAATAGAGGCCTTCCTCCTGAATTAGCACTGCTTCCACATGTAGAATCTTCCTTTAATCCTAATGCTTATTCGCATGCGAATGCAGCAGGAATGTGGCAATTCACACGGTTAACTGGACAACGTTTTATGCGCATAGATCATTTTATTGATGAGCGCATGGATCCTTATATTGCTGCAGATGCGGCTATGAGCCTTCTAGAATACAACCATAGTATCTTAGGCACATGGCCACTTGCACTAACAGCTTATAATCATGGCGTTGGTGGAATTTCCCGAGCAGTTCGTGAAACAGGCACAACGGCTATAGAAAAAATTGTTACTAATTACAAGGGTCGCGCTTTCGGCTTCGCTGGTCGCAATTTCTATGCACAGTTTCTTGCTGTGAACGAAGTAGAAAGAAACGCTCATCTATATTTCAAAGATATTCGTTTTGCTATTCCACCAACATTTACTGAAGTACGCCTTGATTCGTTTATTGGTGCTCGCGATTTTGCGAAATCCGTCGGCACGACAATAAATCAACTCCGAATCGACAACCCCTCCCTCCGAAATGCTGTGTGGCAAGGAGTAAAACGTATTCCTAGAGGTTTTAGGCTTAAGCTCCGCGCAGAAAAATTTCCAAATGGGGAGGGCTTATTGACAAAAATAGATAATGATTATAAATATTCTGATCAATTATCAGACAATTACTATGAAGTGGAAAGAGGTGATAATTTAAATATTATCGCAGATAAATTCAATACAACAGTTAGCGAGATCGCTAATTTGAATGAGCTTCAAACGAGAAATAGCATACAGATAGGACAGCGTTTAATGCTACCGCTAGAAGAATCTCCTAATCTGAATACATTCACCAAAAGCATTGATACACTAGCGATTATTAGCACTCCTGCGCTAAGCAATGACACACTTCCTTCTAACCCCGTAAGGACGCCCAGCAATCAATCCTCAGAGAAGACCTTATCTGAGGATTTAATTTCAAGTTCAGCAATAGTTAATCAAGTGATCGTTAGCAACGAGACAACCCTTCCTGAGACGAGTCCAGTAGAAAATTTATTTACAATCCCTAATACTACTCAAGAAAGTTCCCCAATTGCTTCAGCTTATGCTCAGCCTCAGCCTCAGCCATTCGAAGAACTATCCGCTTCTAGACCTTCTCTAAATAGTACGCTAGTAAGCCTAGGAGTTGAGGTAACAGCAGCTGCTAATAATATACAAACTGAAGGCATACTTGACACAGATCCAGCAAATTACTATGTGGATATAAACGGAAACATAGAAGCCCAAGCATCAGAGACCATAAGTCTTCTTGCGAACTGGTTAGACATAAGAGCCTGGGACATTAGGCGCCTAAATAACATGAATTACCGCGATCAAATTTTCATCGGAAAGAAAGTCTTATTGGACTTTAATCAAATATCTATCACTGACTTTGAAATTAGCCGCCGTGATTATCATGCAAATTTACAACGTGATTTTTTTGATACTCACCAAATAAAAGGTAGCGAAGAATATGAAATTAAACTTAATGATAATATCGATCGGCTAGCCCAAAACACATACTCTGCTCCGCTATGGCTTGTAAGGCAATATAATCCGGATTTGAATTTTAATCGTGTAAGGGTTGGACAGAAAATCTCCTTCCCACTCCTTGAAATTACGGAAAAGTAATCAGCGTCTTGTAGACTATCTATGTTGTGTACCGAAACACCCTGTTACAGCGCTTAAATTCTAACCTTAATCCCCTACTCCAAATGACTATTCCCACTCAATAGTTGCCGGCGGCTTGCTGGAAATATCGTAGGCTACCCTCGAAACATCCTCTATCTCATTCATGATTCGGTTAGATAGGCACTCCAATAATTCTGGATCGAGTCGCGCCCAACGCGCGGTCATGAAGTCGACTGTCTCGACGGCGCGCAAGGTGATGACATAGGAGTAGCGCCTCGCATCACCAACAACACCGACGGACTTGACTGGCAAGAACACGGCGAAGGCTTGACTGACCTTGTTATACATATCCCAGCGATGTAATTCTTCCATGAAGATGGCATCTGCCTGACGCAATATGTCGCAATATTCTTTCTTAACTTCACCTAGTACGCGTACGCCCAACCCAGGACCTGGGAATGGATGACGGTAAACCATGTCATAAGGCAGGCCGAGTTCTAAGCCGATCTTACGCACTTCGTCTTTAAACAATTCTCGCAGCGGCTCTACTAGCTCCATCTTCATATCATCTGGCAACCCACCTACATTGTGATGCGATTTGATCACGTGGGCCTTACCAGTTTTCGATCCAGCCGATTCGATTACATCGGGATAGATCGTCCCCTGCGCTAGCCAGTTGACACCTTCCAGCTTAGTCGCCTCTTCATCGAAGACATCGATGAAGGTGTTGCCAATAATTTTTCGCTTCTTCTCTGGGTCATCGACACCTGCGAGCCTGCTTAGAAAACGCTCTTGTGCATCGACCCGAATCACACGAACACCCATGTTCTTAGCGAACATAGACATTACTTGATCGCCCTCGTCTAATCTCAGCAAACCGTTATCAACGAACACGCAAGTAAGTTGATCGCCAATCGCCTTCTGCAGAAGTGCAGCCACAACGGAAGAATCGACTCCGCCAGACAGGCCTAACAACACCTTTTCCGTACCGACCTTGGCGCGTACTGTCGCGATTGCATCTTCAATAATATTCGCGGAAGTCCATAGCGACTCACAGCCACAGATCCCGTGACAAAACCGTTCGAGAAGTCGCTGCCCCTGAATGGTATGTGTTACTTCGGGATGAAACTGAATGCCGTACAAGCCTCGAGACTCATCGCACATTGCCGCGATCGGAGCACTTTCAGTCGCAGCGATCAGCGAAAAGCCCGGCGGGACTTCAGTGACCTTATCACCGTGACTCATCCACACATCTAACTGTGGCGCATCGTTGGCATTAATACGATCTTCGATTCCGTCGAACAATTTATTCGGCTCGATCACATCGACCTGAGCAAAACCGAATTCGGACTTGCTCGACGCTTCAACCTTGCCCGAGAAATGCTCTGCCATGGTTTGCATGCCATAACAAATACCAAGTATCGGCTTACCTAACTCATAAATAAAAGCAGGGGGACGCGGGGACTCATCGTGATTAGCCGACTCGGGGCTTCCAGAAAAAATTATGCCTTGCGGATTGAACTCGCGAAACAATTCCTCATCGACCGCGTAGTCCCAAATTTCACAATACACGCCCAACTCACGAACGCGTCGCGCAATAAGCTGAGTGTACTGGGAACCGAAATCCAGAATTAGAATTTTCTGGCTATGAATATTAGCTGTTGTCATGTATGCCTAATCTCGAAATTTTAACTGCAATAAGAATTCAACTCGACGCCCAATAACCTGAGGATGAATCATTGAGGCTCAGAGCCGAAGCAAAAGGCCTGCCCAAGTCAGGAGCTTACAAAACGTAAGTGACTGGCTTGGGCAGGCCTTTTAACGAAGCATATGAGCCTCAAGGGTTTATCCGTTCTAACTAATAACTAGTCAGAAGCACTACCACGTTAACTTACGCGGTAGTTTGGTGCTTCCTTGGTAATACTTACGTCGTGGACATGGGATTCGTTTATGCCTGACGCCGTGATTTTTACGAACTGAGTTTTAGTGCGCATCTCTTCAATATTCGCAGAACCGGTATATCCCATGCTAGAACGTAGTCCGCCCATTAGCTGATGCACGATCGCCGACATGGTGCCTTTATAGGGCACTCGTCCTTCGATTCCTTCGGGAACTAGTTTTTCCGTGCCCGAATCCACATCTTGAAAATATCTATCGCTTGACCCCTGAGAGTGCGACATGGCACCCAAGGAGCCCATGCCTCGATAGGCCTTGTAGCTTCTTCCCTGATAGAGCTCAACCTCGCCTGGCGCCTCTTCGGAGCCCGCAAGCAGACTGCCGATCATCACGACATGTGCGCCTGCGGCTATCACCTTTGCGATATCGCCAGAATACCGAATACCACCATCTGAAATAACGCAAACATCGCTGCCTTTCAACGCCTCTACAACGTTTGCTACTGCAGACATTTGCGGAACGCCAACGCCTGTTACGATACGTGTGGTGCAGATGGAACCTGGACCGATACCGACTTTAACCGCGTCGGCGCCAGCCTTTGCCAAATCTCTAGCTGCATCTGCCGTAGCAATGTTGCCGCCGATTACAGAAATGTCTGGATATTTGTCCTTTACGTACTTCACCTGATCCAACACAAACTGCGAGTGACCGTGGGCAGTATCAACAATGACTACGTCGACGCCTGCTTCGATTATCGCATCGATGCGATCAGGAGAATCGGGGCCGGTGCCTATGGCTGCTGCCACCCGCAGTCTGCCCTGTTCATCCTTACACGCATTGGGATAATCTTCTGACTTACGAATATCTTTCAGCGTAATAAGGCCCTTGAGGACGAAGCCTTCATCGACAACCAAAATCTTTTCGATGCGGTGTCGATGTAGCAATTCCTTCACATCGTCTAGCTCGAAGTCTTCTTTGACTGTTACCAGCGAATCTTTGGCCGTCATGATAGTCGACACCTTTGCATCGAGATTGGCCTCGAAGCGCACATCGCGGCTAGTAACGATACCCGCCAGACCCGAGGAGTCTAATACCGGCATGCCAGAGATATTGTGCTCGTTCATTAGAGCAACAAGGTCTCTGATAGTTGCATCGCTTGAGATCGTAATAGGATCCTTCACCACACCACTTTCATATTTCTTTACGAGACGAACTTCTCTCGCCTGATTCTCGACACTCATGCTCTTATGTAGCACACCTAAACCACCCTCTTGGGCCATAGCAATCGCTAGACGGGACTCGGTAACCGTGTCCATCGCAGATGATATGAGAGGAATATTGAGCGCGATCGAACGCGTCAACTGGGTAGTTAGTGCTACAGTTTTGGGAAGAACAATAGAGTGCGCAGGCAGGAGTAGAACATCATCAAATGTTAAAGCCTCTTCAGCAATACGTAACATGAGATTACCACCTTCTACAAAACGGGGATTATACAGAGAGTATGGCCGCTTGTATAGATTCTGACGGAGGGTTTACTTAGATTTAACTGGCGCGCCGTAGAGCATCTACGCCAGATCTTTCCTGATACTGATGACGCGCCAGCGGTATTGTTACCCAGAGTGAGAAGTACACTAGGCCTGACCATTGTATGGAGTTTCCCAGTACTGGGGCCGCCACAGAAGAGACCAGGGCTGTCCCAGCCACTACCGCCCAGGTTAGGCAAGCGAGTTTGCAGAACGCGACTTCGTACTCGCTCAACACTAGCTGCTCGCGCTGCCTGAGCGAATTCTGATATAACGCGATTAAGATAAAGCAGAGCGCCATGAGTCCCAAGCCAAAATAGACCATGAGATTTATGACATCGGATAGCTCCATTATCTGTAAATTTTGCTGGAGAGCCCCTTGGGATAAAAAAGCGATGCTGAGCTGAACCATTAGCTTAATTGGATAGACGAATATCAGCACCAGCATAACCAAACCAAGACTCAGGTAGAGCGTGGCCCTATCTTGCAAACCGAAAGTCCTACTCCAGACCGTGTGAGCTACCCAGATAGAGCCGATTATCGTTGCGCTAACTAGGAAAGCAGGAATGTCCCGAGAGAGATCGAGCAACTCTGGCACCGTGTTAGGTATTTCATCGATGCTAATAACCAGCATGGTAAAGGCGAAAGCAAAGGCGGCGTCCACGAATGTCTCGATGCGAGTCATATTCTCACCGCGCAGGATACGCCCATCTTCGCGCCTACAGGAATCGAGAAATTCACCAGAGAGTTGTTGCATATCGATCCTATTCCAAACGTAATTCTGCTATGGCTATCCCGTGCTCGCCTGCAACTGAGTAGAGCAGGTAGACCCTACCATCTTCTTCGAAGATCGTAGGGTCTCGAAGTTGGTTGACTCGCTCATCGATATGCCCACGCCGCGAGGGCCCTATATCAAGCTCTGCGCCCTCCCATTCTGTCTCTGGCCTGAGCACTTCTACCGCGACCGACTCCTGCCACTGCATCCAGTCACCGGTCATGTCGATCTTCGAGAGGAATATCCTTTCGGGCGCATGACCCGCCTGCGTCCAGTATACGTGCAGCGTATTGTCACGAATTAATAGCGCGTTGTGCCGCATATTGTCATTGAAGAAGCGCGGCCCTTCCTGAAAATCACTCAGGCCATCTCTCGATCGGTACATATAACCCGGCATCGACAGAGCATAGTGATAGCCGCCATATTCAATGACACGAAAATAGGGTCGCCCCAATACCTCGGGCGAGCCCTCGAAGTTTAGCCCGTCGCGGGACAAGGCCAGTCGGGTTAGCTGCTGCCCCGCACCGCGCCCATGGATATACATCACGATCTGCTGTTTCTCATCATCTACATGCACATCTGGCGAGGCGATATGCGCATACAACGCGGCGCTAGTGCCGGGAGCCAAGGAACAGGGCGGGCAGGTGGTGGGGAAGAAAGAGTCTTCCAGCTTTAGAGAGCCCGCCTCGTGCATGCGCCAGGGACCGGTAAGGTCATCCGCATAGGCCAATCTAATATAGGTGCCGCGGTGATCAGCGAAATAGAGGTAATACTTGCCCAGCGGACTATCTACCCAATCCGGCACGCGAATCAACGAAGGGCCTTGTATGTTACTACCCATGCGCGCGTCCATATTTGGGACGATGATGGGCCCGTCGGCCAAGCGCACAACGGTAGGTGCTTGGCCAGCCACCTGCCCAAAACACGCCGATGTAAGCAGAAAACCCGTCAGCAGTACCCGCAGCAATCGTTTATCCATTGACCGACCCCATTCAGTTATTGTCTGTTACTATTTTTTATCACAGGAGGACCATGGAACCTTAAGTATGCAATATTTGCAAGATCGCTTAGGCAGCGGTCCAGTCACAAAGACTTGCATCCACGGAAGACTAAAATTACTCTCTGCTGCGTAGGACATTAGGAAGAAGAAATGAGAACCCGCCGCGAAAGTCTCGTAAACCCAGACGTAATGAAAAATCCAGCCAAAAGATACCCAGCCCATGACTATTGAAAAAGAGCCAATACCGATGAACACGCCTCTCACCCAAAAATTGATGAGTGAACCCACGGCCCATTTCTTTGTCATCGCCCTAGTTATTTTCGCCCTCTATGCAGTCACTCAATCTGGAAACGAGAATCTATTGGAGATCGACCAGCGCGAGATCAATGCGCGCATCTTCATGCAGGAATTATCTCGAAGTGAGGAACTTAACCTAGTGCAACGAGAGCTAGTCACCGCCTTCTATATAGAAGAACAGATCTTAGTGCGCGAAGCCCTGACCATGGATTTGGATAATGACGAGCGCATACACGACATCCTCGCCCAAAAAATGCGCCACGTTCTGAGCGGCAGCATTATTCAGCCTACCGGTGAGGAACTTCAAGAATACTACGAAGAGAATAACGCCCGCTTCGAGACACCTGCCTCGATGACTCTCGATGAATTGGTTTTCGATTCTCGAGATCCGCTAGGACCTTCGATAGTTGAATCCCTACAACAAGGAGCCAACACCGATACCTTGCTATCGATGTCAGAGGGTACAGCTGCCCCGCTGCCGAATGTAAATAGCGTCGATCTCGCCAACATATTCGAGCAAGAGTTCGCCGATCGGGTTCTGGCCGCGGACCTCGGTCAATGGGAGGGACCGTACGTTAGCAACCGCGGGCAGCATTGGTTGCGCGCAATAGAGCGCACTCCCGCAGCTCTTCCAGCGCTGGAAGAGATTGCTGACCTGGTGAGACTCGAATGGATCGCCGCAGAAGAAGAGGCTCGCTTGCAGCAGGAGGTGGACAAGCTCTGGGACGAATACACCATCGTGATTAACAACAACGAGCCCGATTAATTGATCATGCGAAGATTCATTCTAAAACTGATTCCTCCTCGCCTGGTTTCCATCTGCGCGCTATTCATCTCGAACCTACTATTGCTTCCTACAGCGATGGCTCACGATATTGATGTGACTGGCGTCGCCCGCGTATTTCTAGACGAGCTCGAAGAAAATCAATACCAGCTGTCCATCGTCGACCAACAAGTCCCTCCCCTATTCAATATAGAGCGCATCCTCCCCGTGCGCTGCACCGGACTACCACCGGGCAGGTTCAGCTACCGCTTTCAATGCGAACCTGAACTGAACACCGATGACCTACTGGCCTTCCCCTGGTCGTTAGAAGGATTAGTCCTCATTACCCGATGGGCCGACGGCAGTGATGTATCAGGATACTTCCCCGGAGATGGCAACATCATCGAAGTACCAATGTCAGAGATGAAAGCCGGGGCGTCTTCACTAGGCAACTTAGCGCGTCGCTATCTAGTGTTAGGTGGCGAGCACATACTGTTCGGCGTCGATCACCTGCTCTTCGTTCTCGGCCTATTGCTACTACTGCAGGGATTCTGGAGATTATTAAAGACTATCACCGCATTTACAATTGCGCATAGCATCACCCTCGCCTGCGCCGTTTTGGGAATCTTTCCCGTGCCCGGCGCACCCATAGAAGTTTTAATAGCGCTCTCTATCGTATTTCTCGCTCGAGAGATTCTGATGGCCCAGCAGGGCAAGATTACACTAGTGCATAAGAAGCCGTGGATAGTAGCTTTTGCATTTGGGCTGATACACGGTTTTGGTTTCGCGAGCGCGCTCGGTGAACTCGGGCTCAGCGATTCCGACATTCCATTGGCATTGCTATTTTTCAATCTCGGGGTGGAATTGGGTCAGGTGGCATTTATTTGTGCGTTGCTCGTCCTGCACTTCGCCTTCACGAAATACTTCAAGCATCTCTGGCCAAGCCTGCAGCGTGGACTAGCCTATGGCTTGGGCGGTATTGCCAGCTACTGGTTCCTCGAACGAATCCCCAGCCTATTTCTAGTTTAACTATAGCCTAGCCAAGTTGCAGCCATAGACCACTAACTAGAGCCAACAATTGAATATGAAGGTATTGCTTAATAAGGTTGCTAGTTTAATTAGGAAACAAGTAATTTGAGATGAAACCGCTAATTGATCAAAAAATTTATTTGTTTTTGAAGAAATCAAAGAGGCCTATATTGGCAGTTACTGTTTGGAACAATGACGAAATTTTCGAAGCTTCCTATGGAAAAGAAAAGGAGCTATCAATTGATGTTTTGAGTTCGGTTCGAATGGAAAGACTTTCACTACTACTCTGCTAGCAATTTTACTTAGAAATAACGTTCTAAACCTGAATGATACGGCGGGGAAGTTCAAGCCGGATTTACCCTTTGCGAAAACGGTTACACTGGAGCAACTAGCAACGCATAACTCTGGGCTTCCTTCATATCCGTTCAATTGGTACACGCTCTACAGACGAGGGGTAATAAAATCTGTTCTTAACTTCAATTCAGAACAGTACGAAGCCTATTTGCCTGGCATCAAAGAACCTTCTAAACCGAAAGCACCAAAATACTCAAATCTCGGTATGGCATTACTCGGAAAAATTTTAGCGGAATGTCTAGATCTAACTTACGAACAAGCGGTAAAAGAACTGGCATTGAAACCTCTAGAAATGTTCGAAACCCATACATCTGTAAAAAAATACGATGAAGCCCGAGTAGCGAAGGGGGACTCTCCGAATGGTAAGCCTGCACCTCATTTTGCATGGGAATGCATGGAACCTTGTGGAGTTTGGTTTTCAACGCCGAGAGATATTATGATCTTTCTCAAAGCACACCTAGGTCACTCAGGCGATGAATGGAAGGACGCATTGAAGCTTACAACGCAGCCAGTTTCTGACGATTCTAACAACAACATCTTCGGCCTTGGATGGGTGCTTGAAGAGAATGAGCAAATGGGGAGAATTTCTTATCACACCGGAGGTATTTTTGGACAACACTCTGTTATTGCATGCGCGCTGGAAAAAGATATAGCCATAGCTCTTTTTAGCAACAGAAGAGAAAGATTATGGCATAATTTTTTCGCCAGCCACAAGATCGATGAACTGGCAACGGACATTCTACTTTCACTTGACGAGATCAATGCCACACAAACAAATATCACCTAATGCATAGCGCTCCCTTTCCCTACGCGGAGATCAATCTGTTCATCGCGTTTGGTATTGCTGGTGACAGGATTCACAAGGCGGATACAGCGCATCGTTGCCCGCGGCGGACAATGCCTCTTCATCTTTATTATCGGCGGCTACAATGACGAGTCTCGCCGCCTCTATCATCTGCTGATTATAAGTTTTCCAATCTGCCTCGGCGGCTGTGGCTATTTCACCCTCGCCCGCACCACCAAGCTGCAGCAAGTTGCCTGCAGCTATAACCGAGAGCGCCGCATTCCTAACTTCCTGCCACTGCGCATCTGTCTCTAACTGGTAGGCACCCCAGATAGTTGTCGTCGTCGGCGTGATCATGCCATTCATGATTTCTTTCACGCTCAGCAAAGGCTGGCGCTCATCCGTATGCGCGAGGCTCACGTTCAAACCGAGCAGGCTAAAGAGACTGACCGCAATAATCGTAACTTTCTTGTTCATCTCTCATCACTCCAATAGCGTTTTCTACCGCCTAACAGTTTTGCTCATCATGGCATGAACACATGCCTCACGTTAATGCGCTGCATCAACAATTCACGACACAAAAAAGCCGACTCTAATTAAGAGCCGGCCTTTTTGTAAAGCGTGAGCTGCTAGTTCGCTTCTCTTTCTTCTTTTTCTTCCAATCTAGCCCCTGCCAATATTCCAGGCAAGGCGTAGTTGCCCTCGTGGCAGGCGTACTCGTATATCTTGTCCTCAACGGCATTCATCGGAAGCTCTCCCTTCCATGCTGTTGCATAGACCTTCGGATCTTCAACGGTAAATTGATACAAGAGGGTCTCATCTGCTACGCGAGTAAACCGTTCGGTAACCTTCGCGTCTGGTGATAAGAAGAAGTAATGGCGAAGCGCGCCTCGAAAACTCTGCTGTGGGTGATAGTTCGTTGTTTCCACTGCCAGAGTATCCCCTTCGTAGTAACCAATCGAATCGCCCAGCCACTTCGGAATATCTGAATGCTCATCTCCGCGCATCCGAATGATGCGAGCATCATGGTTCATCTCGGCCATGATCATCACATAGTCTTCAGTCTGCACGATTTGGCTGTGATTGTTATACAAAACGGGCAACATCGGCGGGCCACCGGAGGAGCCAAAACCCACTAAACAACGCTCACCTAAAGGCCGTGCCTCAGGCCCAGCAAATGGACCCGGCCCGGATGCCCGAGCGCCGAATATCGCGCGCTGGGCGCCTTCCGCCCATGGCAGACGGCCGTTCTCCGGCTCAACTAGAATCGATGTGCGAATCTCGCCATTGATTGTGGCCATGCGCTCGCCTGGATCCATCCAAAAAGTGTTATAGCCTCCGACATCAGGCTCACCATCGCTTGGTGCAGTGGTCAGGTCTTCGAGATAGCTATCACCAGTCTGGCCAATTCTTGCCGCCTCTTCCTCTGTAATAGTGAGCTGTCCATTGAACTGCTCGCCACGCTCTAGCATCGTTACCGTGGCAATGCTGTAGACGCCCTGTAGATCTGGCGCGCCAAAGTTCAATCGAGGCGCCACGTAATTCTGTGCGATCGCTATCTGACCAAACGCCACAACAACCCCACTACTCAGAATCGCGCTCGCTAATTTCAGTCTATTCATGTTCTTTGCTCCCCTGTCTCACTTACACAGACAGCGATCTACTGCCTGTTCAATTCTTTATGAATTCTAACATTCACACGCATTTACAGATACATAGGAGAGAGGTAGATAGGCGAAACGACGCTAGAGGCGTGCCAAAGGGCGGCATCAGTCGCAATACCCATCAACTTTTCGCCCATTATCTGCTTTAATTAGCCAATCTCATTCCCTCAGATATGAACAATTATCAGGTGAACACCAGAATGCCCGTGCGCCAAATGGCACAGTTCATTTGGTACAACTACAGGAGCAACTCATGCAATTCCTAAAACACTTTAGCCTCGTCAGAAAGGTCGCCGCACTCGCGGTCTTCACCTCATTCATCAACACCGCACAGGCCGACATCCTGAACGAAGTCGAGCACGGCTACGCTGACAATAATGGTGTGAAAATCCACTATGCAACCGTCGGTGAAGGACCACTCGTAGTCATGATTCACGGTTTCCCTGATTTCTGGTATAGCTGGCGCCATCAAATGGAGGGACTAAAAGACAATTTTAAGGTGGTTGCGATTGATCAGCGCGGCTATAACCTCAGCGGCCAACCCGAAGCTCAAAGCAGCTACGCCATGAGAAACCTAATTGGCGACGTTGCAGCCGTCATTCGACACTTCGGCGAAGAAAAAGCCAACATCGTTGGCCATGACTGGGGGGGTAGCGTTTCCTGGCAATTCGCCTTTGCCCTTCCCGAGATGGTGGAGAATCTAGTCATACTGAACCTTCCTCATCCCAATGGCATGGCCAGAGAATTTGCGAACAATCAGGAGCAGCAGGATAATAGCGGCTATGCCAACGCCTTCATTGCCGGCAAACCGACTGACCCAGATATCTTCTTTGGCCAGCCGATGAATCCGCAGACCCTTTCGGGCTGGGTGACAGATCCGGTAGCGCGAGAGAAGTACGTAGAAGCATTCGCGCGCTCCAGCTTCGATGGCATGCTCGCTTACTACAAGCAGAACTATCCGCGCGGCGATAGCTCGAATGCCGCACCCAGTGCTCCAAGGCTAAATATGCCTGTGCTCATATTTCATGGCCTAGAGGACACCGCGCTGCATTCCGATGGATTGAACAACACGTGGGACTGGATAGACGCTGACACAACCATCGTTACTGCCCCTGGAGCGAGCCATTTCGTGCAACAAGACGCCGCAGAATTGGTAACCAACACCCTAAAGTGGTGGCTGATGGCGCGCCAATAGCGAGCCAATATTGATATCTGAAGGCTAATTTATCCGATAATCGCGAAAAAAAGCGTTATTTTCGACACGAGGCAGTAATTATTTTTGGCTGAATTTCGGCCAAAAAACAGGCCTCGTGAAAAACGAAATACGGTCTTCTTGAATTACTCAGCCAGAAACCGGCCAAATTTCCTGCATCGAGAATGGCTGCAGGCTACTACGAAATCTCTCAGGAATACCGAGCACGGGCAGCTTTGACGAAATCGAAACTAGCCCCCTGGTGAGGCGATGCATCCAAGGCTTCTCAAATCCCGGCGAATAAATTATTAATAATTTATTATATAACAATAGCTTACCAGCCATTATTAACGAAGACTAGGTGGCTATTCTCGTAGAACCGGTGCCGGCATGCGGAGCATCCGTATCGATCAGGAGCATCGTAGCGATGGCGTCAAACGCTGACTTGGGGAGTCCCCTGGCTGATACGCAGGGAGGTGCTAGCGGTGGAGACGGTAGTCCGAGCGGGCCACTATCCCAGTGAATACCAAAGTGACCGGACGCTTTAGTCGATGGCCTGAAGAGCAACTCCGCTATGAATTTAGCGAAGAAGACTTTACACTGTACCCTCAGGTCTGGAAAGGCGAAATGGGCCTGAATCGCTATACTGAGTAATTGTGTGAATATGTCTGTTATGAAGGTAACCAACCCTTCTCAGGTATTCTCGCTGGAACCCGTCGCCAATAATTGGACGGGCAGACAGTTCAGGGCAATGTCGAGGTAGTGCGGTAACAGAGAACGAAGTTTCGCCACAGAGCAGAAGAAGAATCGTAAACAGATTCCTATTTCGCAATTTTGAACGTTAAAGAGCAATATATTTTTATATATCGAGGGTTACATGAGTAAAGGTACAGTTAAGTGGTTTAATGCAGACAAAGGTTTCGGTTTCATCACTCCAGCGGAAGGTGGTAACGATCTATTCGTTCACTACTCAGAAATTAAGAGTGACGGCGGTTTCGCCACGCTAAATGATGGCCAAGAAGTTGAGTACGAAGTTGGACAGGGTCAGAAAGGACCTTGTGCAAACAAAGTAGTCCCTCTCTAAGTATTGCCAGAAAAGCTTTAAATAAGCTACCGACCCATTGCGGTCGGTAGCTTATTCCCCCCCCCCCCAAAAAACTCCTTATCTTATTGCTTCCGGCAATAGGCGTACGTCTTTCTGCTGTGCCCAACGTTTCGTAATCTGGAACTAGTTCTGCGCTAGGCTGTCAACTTCCTAGACTGCGACTCTCTATGCTATGCCCAGCATTCCAGCGCAGACAGGCCTCGACAACTCTCTATAGACTCTTGATAGGAGCTACGTAATGAAGAAAACCCCTCTAACCCTATTCCTATTCCTATTCCTATTCCTATTATTCTTTTCGAGCAGCATATTCGCTCATGCGACGATCGGTGTGCTCGATATCAATGAGGCTCTTTTTAACACTGAAGCCTGGCTACAACAGGTAGAGCAACTGGAATCGGACTTCAGCGAGGATCAATCTGCGGCAGACTCACTGAGACAGGAATTATTAGACCTACAGGAAAATCTGCAGGTGAATATGCCAACCCTAACCAGTACAGAGATGCAGCGTATTCAGGAAGAGGTCCAATTCAAGCAATTAAAATTTCAACAAATCGGCGAGCGCGTAAAAAGCACGCTACAGAGCAGCCAGAATCAGTTTTTAGAGCGTTACCGCAATCTCCTCGGCGAGGCTCTCAATGAGATCTATACCGAGGGCGGCTACGATTTCATACTCCGATCTGACAGTATTGCGGTGTCCGGTTTCACGTACAATGTGACCTCCGAAGTCACGGCGAAGCTCAATAAGCTAATAGCTGACCTGAGTGCAGCAACACAATAGATCAATCAACTATGATTAAGAAACACGACCCATCTGACGAGTACTATTTCGAGGAAGGCTGCCACATTATCGAAACATCTAACTCCGAGGATGACGAAGATGTTTCGATTGCTCAGGCAAGAGTTGAAAAGGGCCAACGAACGAAGTGGCATTACTTGGAGAATACTACCGAGCGCTACGTGGTATTGTCCGGTTCCGGGCTAGTCGAGGTGGGGACGGATCGAGCCTGTGAAATCACAGCAGGTGACGTCGTCATAGTTCCAGCGAATACCCGCCAACGCATCAAGAATACCGGCGAGCATGACTTACTATTTCTAGCGATCTGCTCTCCTCGATTTCAGAAAAAGAACTACTGCGAGGGCTCAATTTAAGCCCCTATTTAGGCTCTCTAAGGCGTGGCTGTCTGACCGAAAAACCCTTGACAGGCAAAGGTTTACCTGTAAAATATGCCTAGCTTGAAAGTAAGCAATTATTTATTCTCCCCATTTCGAAGTCTTCCTAGTAACACCTCGTCATAAAGTTTATAAGTACGCCGAATTTCTAGCACGACCCCTGCTATGCAGGATTACTACATTTAAAATTTAGGTAACAAACATGTCCGAAAAAATTAGCGGTACAGTGAAATGGTTTAACGAGAATAAAGGTTTTGGCTTCATCGAACGTGAAGGCGGCCCTGACGTATTCGCACATTTCAGTGCAATCCAAAGCGCTGGTTACAAGACTCTAGCTGAAGGCCAGGCTGTTGAGTTCGTCGTAACAGATGGTCAGAAAGGACCACAGGCTGAAGAAATCGTCGCTGTTTAAATCTACAATCGCCTAGCTAGCGCCCGTCGCTAGCAACGCCAATTAGATTTAAGCTGCAGAAAAGGGCAAATCCGCGAGGAATTGCCCTTTTTTAATTTAAGATTCACTAGAAAATAAACTATGCTGTACGACGTAGTAGCTAGACAAGTACCAAGAATCATTAAGAGAACATAAGAAAGCCCAATGACACTATTCGAATTTTTAATGGCGCTGGCATCGGTGGTAATTGCGATAGCTCTGACGGAGATCTTCGCAGGCTGGGGACGCTTACTGCGCACGCATGTCACTCCTCGCATTGATTGGCTTCACTTGGGCTGGAGCCTCGTTATCGTGCTGTATGCGATTCAATATTGGGTTGGAATTTGGCCCTATCGCGAGGTGGAATTCACGCTTATCTATCAGGTGTGGTTCTTAATATTCCCTACCCTATTCATCGTGCTCGTCTCTTATGCAATAACCCCAGAAATCGATCCAGAGGCAAACCTGAATCTTCGTGACTATTACATGTCGCGCCGTGCTCCAGTATTCATTGGTCTTGCTGCTTTTTTAGCAACCGCACAAGTGGCGGATGTGATAATTCTGGGCACAAACCTCGGCTGGTTTAGCTTTGCGTTAGTAGTCATAGGCTTGCTTCCGGCCTTCACTCAGCGAGTAAGCATCCATACCACCGTAATGGTTTTCAATCTCTACATCGTACTGGGTAATGGCTTCGGACTCATACCAGGAAGCAATTGGCTTATTAATTAATCCAGCTATCTAGCCTCATCCACCTACTCTCTTAGTTCACTTTCCCGTATTATTATCGTCCCTAAGTAATGCTCAATATAGATTCACTATGAAAATACTATTTGCCCTATCATTACTGCTGGCCATTTGTTCCGCCAACGCAGCCGATGTACGTCTGCCCGATCTAAGCGGCGTTACGGATAAAGGCTTCAAGATTGAAATCTATAGCGAGCTCTCACCTCTTAGCATCAATCAGATCCACAGTTGGCATGTACGCGTATTGGATCGCGATGACGAAATCCTAGAGCTAGAGGAGCTGAACGTATTCGGCGGCATGCCCGAGCACGATCATGGCCTGCCGACCCAGCCTGAAGTGACAATGCAACTCGACAACGGCGATTATTTGCTCGAGGGCGTGCGATTTCACATGCAGGGGCATTGGCAATTACAGGTTGAGCTTCAATACGCCGGTGTTAACGACACGGCGATTATCGATTTCGAGCTGCAATGAAGAAGGATCTTCTGCTGCCACTACTCGCTAGTATCGCCCTAATTGCCGTCGTTGGCTGGAACTACTTGTCTATTCCTGGAGTGCCGGATTGGAGCGAGGAAGAGCGCAGATTAATCGCCTCGTTATCCCTGGATTCCCTTCCACCGCTACCGCTTGATCCTAGCAATCTAGTAGCTGACGATCCTGCAGCAGCGGAATTTGGTCACCATCTCTACTTCGACACTCGTCTGAGCAGCAATGCACAAGTTGCCTGTGCGACCTGCCACAAACCTGAACTCATGTTTACGGATGGATTAGCCCTCGCCGTTGGCGTCGGCATCGGTCCGATGCATACACCCAGCCTAGTTGGCCTCGCCTATAGCCCCTGGTTCTATTGGGACGGAAGGAAAGATAGCCAGTGGGCACAGGCTCTCGCGCCTTTGGAAGCGAAGCATGAGCACGCAACCGATAGGGTGCAGCTACTGCACCTTATTTCTAGCGATGCCGTCTATCGAGGCATGTATGAAGATGTATTCGGCCCACTGAGCCTACCCGCGATGCTGCCAGAGTCTGGCACGCCAGACGGTGATGCACAGCAACAGGCAAGTTGGAATGCACTTGATCGCGAAACACAGACAGACATATCTCAATTCTTCGCTAACTTAGGCAAGGCAATTGCTGCCTATGAGCGCAAGATATTACCGGGCCGCACTCGCTTCGATGATTACGCCGCAGAAGTAGCAGCGAGTTCGGATAAAGACAATGCTCTAAGCAATTCGGAAAAGTCCGGCCTAAAGTTATTCATCGGAAAAGGCCAGTGCGTGACTTGTCACAATGGCCCCTTGTTCACCAACCATGAGTTTCATAACACAGGTGTGCTGGCAGTAGGTGGCCAAATGCCATCCATGGGCCGGTACGATGGAGTACGAGTTTCTCGAGAGGATTCTTTCAATTGCTTAGGCGAGTTCAGCGATGCTTCCGCGACGGAGTGTACAGAGCTACGATTCGCGCGTGATGCTAACGACTTAGTCGGCGCACTGAAGACGCCCACACTGAGAAATATCTCTGAAACAGCGCCCTATATGCATGGCGGCCAGATGACGGACCTTACCCAGGTAGTAAATCACTACAACAAGGCCCCGAGCTCCATGCTTAGTCACAACGAAGCGAAGCCTCTTGGCCTGCGCATAGTAGAGAGAATTCAGCTAGAGGATTTTCTAATGACGCTGACGGCGCCCTTAGCCACCGAGAAGAAATGGCTAGTGGCCCCGAACTACTAGCGCCTGAGCTTAGATAGTAAGTTAAGAGACCAGGGCTAGAAGCGGCGTTATCCCAAGTAGCCGTGTTGCGCTAGCTGGACTCGAATACCATCTGGATCACTAAAATACAGCTGATCACCACCACTGGTTCGGTTCGCTGCATCGCGATTAACATCTGCACCTATACCGTGATCCTGGAGCTTCTGAGCAAGGACATCGGCATTGTAGTCCTCCACACCGATACACATGTGATGCATACCTCCAGGATTCGGAAGGTTGTACAGTCCCAGAAAACTCTCATTACCTAGACCCATATTCAAACCACCGTTCGCAGGCCGCGAGATAATTTCCATACCCAGCACACGATTGTAGAAATCGGCTGAACGGCTCACGTCATTCACCGAGAGTGAAACATGGTTCATAGATCTGCCGATAGCGACAGGCGCCGACGTCTGTGCGGAAATAGGAGGCGTTGCCGACGCAGCGGTAGCAACAAGTAGAGAAGCCACTAACTCTCTTCGAGTCATCTTCTTCTGCTCGAATTTTTCGACTAGATGCTCTATTGCGCTTATGTTGTTCATCTTCTTTTTCCTTATTCTTTACTAGGTCGATTACTTTCTGCCATCCGCCCTGCTCGCGGCGCGTAGCGATATTTTCCAGTATTAATCAGGTAGCGCGAACACCCAGATAACACCACCCTGCGGCACATAGTGGCTTTCGCCCTTAGCCATATTGAGCAAATTCTGCTCGCGCTGCGCATCAACCCCCCAACCGGACTGAACAGCGATATATTGCTTACCATCTAAGGTATAAGTAACAGGTACTCCGGTGATGCCTGAGTTTGTGCGTTGCTCCCAGAGAATCTCGCCCGTCCTCGAGTCGAAGGCACGAAAGTAGCGATCGTTTGTACCGCCCATGAAAACGAGGTCGCCCGCTGTAGCCAACACCGGACCCCAGTTCTGACTTTCGAATGTTGTCGTCCAAGCGCGTTCGCCAGTATCTACGTTCCAGGCTTGTAGCTCACCTATGTGATCGGTGCCAGGTCGCACAAAAAAGCCACCATTCTCGGAAGTGCCACGCCCCATGTAAGATCGACCGGGACTATATTGAACCTCTTCTCCGACCATGGTGGAGCAGACGTTGTCGTTCGCAGGAATGAACATCAATCGCGACTCTGGATCGAAGGCGGCTGGAGGCCAATCCTTACCACCCCAAAGTGATGGGCAGAAACTCGCCTCATAACCGGTGCCCGGCTTCTTCGTCATATCGTACTCGGGCCGCCCGGTAACCGGGTCGATGCTGGTAAATACGTCTTGATAGACATAGGGGTTCGCGTCGACAAAGTTGATCGCATCGGCCTCGCGCTCGAGATACCACAGATAACCATTACGACCAGCATGAACCATACCGTTTACGCTGCGACCATCGCGCTCGAAATCGATTAGTAATGGCGCTGAGACCTCATCCCAGTCCCATGAATCGTTCCAGTGATATTGATGGTGATTCTTGAGCTCGCCCGTCGTTACGTCCAAGGCAATAACAGAAGAGGAATAGAGGTTATCACCCGGCCGTGTATCGCCCATCCAAGGACCACCGTTGCCGGTACCCCAGTAGGCAAGGTTTAATTCAGGATCATAGGAACCAGTTAGCCACACTGGCACTCCACCGGTCTGCCAGGTATCTCCCGGCCAAGATTCCGAGCCCGGCTCGCCAGGGGCCGGAATCGTATATGTCTTCCATGCTTCTTCGCCAGTCATTACATCATAAGCAGCAATAAAACCACGAATGCCAAGCTCTCCACCGGAGACACCCACCATAACTTTTCCATCGGCGATGAGCGGAGCCATCGTCATATAATAACCGTTATAGTAATCCTCGACGGCAACTTCCCAGATTAGCTCGCCGGTTAATGCATCAAGTGAAACTAGAAACGCATCTACCGTTGCCATATAGACACGGTCGCCATACAGAGCCACACCACGATTCGTTGGATGGAACTGCTGCAAATCATCAGGCAGGTAGCGGACATAACGCCAGATCAGATCACCCGTGCGCGCATTGATAGCGAGAATATGATTCTGCGGCGTGGTCACGTACATGTAACCATCGTTCACGATAGGTGGCGCCTGATGCCCTTCTCTTAGGCCCGTGGAGAAAGTCCATACAGGGACAAGGCCATCGACATTCTCCGTATCGATTTGATCGAGACTGCTGAAGCCATGGGAATCGTAACTGCCGCGATACATCAGCCAATTGCTCTCCTCTGGATTAAGAAGGCGCTCTGCAGTGACAGGGTTGTAAGGTGGCAGATCCTGTGCAAATAAGAGACTGGAGACTAGTGAACAACACAGAAAGATAGTGGAGCGAATCATTTTTTGAACCTCTAATTGTTTCTCTAATTATTTCTTCTAACTGTTTCTTCTAGCGGCAGCGCGCCAGATTCGGCATCAAACTATTATGAATTAAAATTGCTGCGTAAATCCAACCCGACCTCGAAAGCCAGCAGCAACCATTACGATGCCATCAACCACCTCAAGTGGTAACATCGCGAGCGGCCTGGGCGCTGGGCCACCTACCACTTTAGCACCATCGTAAATATCGAATTGAGATTCGTGGCAAGGACAGGCCATGCGTAGCTGCCCTTCATCCCAGTTAGTCACATCGCAGCCGGTGTGCGTACACACGGCAGAATAGGCGATCACACCCTCAGCAGCATTCACCTGATAGCGCACACTCATCTTCTGGGAGTCGATACGCATGATCATCATACGATTCAGCCTTGATCCATCTCGCAGCACCTGCGTTGCTGGGTCGCGAGCGAGGGCGGACAAGGGCCTGCCTTCTAATTCGAGAAGTTCTGGTCGTACCAAGGCGTCTTGATTAGGCCCTTCCTCAAATACCAGCTGATCCCCCGGCTGTGGCCGAAGGCGATTGGGTGACTGCCCTAAGGCCGACATGGGCACAGCGATACTAGTCGCTAACCCCATTTTGAACACGGTACGCCGACTGATCGGTTTTGCCACCCGATCTTTCTTCTCGTAACTACTACCCTTGTCGGTATTTATGCTCATCTCTTATCCTGAGTGCTATGGCTATTCTAGGGAATAGCCCATCTTGGCAGTAGAAGGTACCAAAGAGCCGGAAGCGCTGCAATCATGGCGCTACGCTGGCAAATTGCTTAGCCTCAAGTCGAATGCTATGTTGTTGATTGATTGATCACAGAACTCAACACAGAACAGGACTCAAACGGAAGCCAGATGACCAAAGAGAAACAGCCATGAGCTCCTCCGCACGCATACTCCTTGGACTCGCGCTTGGTCTACTCGGCGGCATTGGTTTTTCACTTCTCGATGCAAGCTCAGAATCCGCGCTTCCATCGATAATAGAACCCATAGGAACGCTGTGGGTGAATGCCATTCGTATGACCGTAATACCGCTACTGATGGCGCTCATGATTACTGCTATCGCCGGTCAAGAAACTACCGGCATAGTTGCGGAGCTCGGCGGCAAGACTATGGGCCTGTTCATAGCCATGATTGTCGCTTCCAGCTTCTTCGTATTCCTAGTCGCCCCGCCACTCATAGCGATGCTAAGTATCGATCCCGAAGCAAGTCGCAGACTACTAGAGACCACGGCCACGGAAAATGTAGGCAGCAGCGAATTGCCTCTCTTTCGCGACTGGCTAGTCGCAGTCATACCGATCAATCCCATTCGAGCGGCTGCCGACAACGCGGTGCTGCCACTCATGATTTTTACCGGTCTATTTTCAATGGCATTGCTAAAGATTGGAAACGAGCAGCGGGCTCATGTCGTGAGCTTCTTCTCAGCCATCAAAGAAACAATGTTCGTGTTAATTGCTTGGATCATGAGGCTCGCACCCATCGGCATTTTCGCACTGGTATTTCCGCTTGCTGCGACACTTGGTGTTTCTGCGATTAGCGTTCTGGGCTCATTCATTGTCATTGTGTGCGCGCTAATCACACTCTTCACCCTGGCGCTGTATCCACTTGCCACCTATATCGGCGGCATTGGTCTGCGCGACTTCGCCCGCGCGTTAGCTCCAGCGCAGATTATCGGCTTCAGCACGCGCTCCTCGCTTGCCGCCCTGCCCGCCTGCTTCACGACGACCGAGGCCCTAGGCATTTCCAGTAGAGTCTCCGGCGTAGTACTGCCTATCGCGGTTACGCTTTTTAAATTTGCGTCACCCATCGCTAGAACGGCGGGCACCTATTTTGTCGCGAGCCTGTACGGAATTGACCTGACAATCTATGAGCTATTTATTATCGCCGCGGCGATAGGGCTATTCAGTTTCTACTCCCCCGCAATTCCCAGCGGTGGCTTACTCATCATGGCGCCTGTCTATATCTCTCTCGGATTGCCAGTAGAGGGTATTGGCATCCTTATCGCCATCGACTTAATTGTAGATATGTTTATTACTGCGGCGAATGTCAGCGCCAACGTAACTGTAGCCGCGATACTCTCCAAAAAATCTTCCTAATTCGACGATAGACTCGTCATCCTATTTCGTCAGGGGAGACAGCTGCTATTGAGTGCGGTGAAATTGATTTAGGTCAACACAATATAACCGTCAGCTCTTATTATTTTCAGGGTCTTCTACAATTGGAAATAAGAGGCTGTCATGAAAAAATCAACATTAATCTCTGCTGCGCTACTATCCCTTACGTTGTCATACGCTCAAGCTGGGTTCAGTGAATCCCCAGTAGATGGCGACTACGTCTCTGATGGCGCCGAGAACGGCACTGGCAAGTGCACACTTAGCATCAACAGCTTCGAGAAAGAACATAAGTATGGCGACGACACTTTCGATCTCGAGTCATCTGGCGACGGCGCCTGTGAATGGACAGCTATTGGCGTGTCAAAGAATTACATCATCACGGCAGGCCTAGTAACCAGCGGTGGGACTCCTGCCTTTGTAACGCTAAGCTTTCCCTTCGGGCCAGCCGGAAAGAGGGTCGAACTCACTGCCTTCGATGTAGATGGATCGATACGTAACAAAGAAACGTTTTCAAAAATTTAAGCTGCCGCAAGATTAGCGAAACAAGTACCTTAACCTGAATGCGGTTGCCGACTTCGTGCAGCCGTGTTTTTAATCAACTTGACCATGAACACAATGAGTTAGTTAGGCAAGAATTCCACCGCCCCTTTATTCAGGGAAACCACTAAAATTCTGAGCCTGTAAGCCAGGCTCGAACCAGCAAGCCTCCTCGGATCTGAAAATATTGGCTTGTGGCTGTAAGTCAGGCTGCTCATTAAGTGAGCCTGCGGGTACTATTAACGTCGTTCCAGCCTTGTTAACGAAAGGTAGGCCTGAACCACAAACAGTACAGAACGAATTTGAAAACCCTCTTGTAGGATGTTCATATACTGTGATGCCGCCTTTACCTTTAAGCCACTCAATATTTTCAGGGGCCGTCAATATATTAGATGCAAATGCCGAGCCTGTTAGCTGCTGACACTGCTTACAGTGACATTGATAAAAGGCCTTTGAAGTCGTCTTTGACAGAAAACTCTACCGAGCCACAGAGACATCCACCTGTTAATTTTAGTTTCATATTCTTAGAGCCTTCTATTTAGTAAGCGTGAGTAGGCAAAGGAACTGATAAGTTAATAAGATAACTGGTTTCAATATAACGCCTAAATCACTAACTTATCTGCGCCTCCAAAACCTTCATATAGATTTTACGATACGTGCTCTACCGGCCGAGTTGATCGCCGCGAACTTAATCGCATCGGCCACCGCATTCGAAACCTCTTCGCTCTTCATTCCTCTAGCTATATTAATTCCGCCAACAAGAACTCCTATCATTGACCAAGCTCGATCATTCCGGCTATTTTCGGTGCCTCCTGCCAAGCCTTGTGCCACCAATTTCTCGATGACTGACATTTCCTCCTCGAACACCGCGCGCATATCAGGGCCGAAGCGAACTACCTCTGGCGTCAACGTTGCCATCGCACAACCTTGCTCCATGTCACTTCTATGGGACGCTCCGAGGTAGTATTCCGCGAAAAACTTGACCCAATCTGCACCGTGATCACGCTGAATTTCCGGGAGGCTAGCTATTACTTCATCTAGGCCAATTGCTAAGGCTATCGAGAAGGCCTCACTTTTTGAGCCAAAATGTGAATAGGACGCTCCAGATGTGACACCCGCTGACTTGGATAGACCATCGATCCCGATACCTCCGTAGCCATATTTCCTAAAACCCTGACTCACAGCGTCAACCATTCTTGCTCTAGTTTCGCCTTTACTCATTCCTTTGTGTCTCATATATATCTCATTTGTAAATAACGATCGCTATATAAGTTTCGTAAATTTAAATCAACTTGGAGAAACACCGAATGAAGAACATTAAAATTATAGCGCTAACACTTTTCACACCGTTATTGCTTCTCAAAGTGCACAAGCGGAAACCTGCTTAGATCTTGGCGGAGTCGCCATTGCTAATTTCTATGCAGAGGGAGAGGGAAAGCCAGCTATCATCTCGGCGACTTTGATCGGAAGCGTTCAAAATGCTGCTGGGAAAATAACAGGCCAACGAACGACTGCAACCGGCATGGAAATGGACATGGACATGGAACACTATTTTGGCCGAGCAGACGGCGGCTCAATAACGACAAAAGATTTGGGGATTCTTACTGCGGTCCCTGGTCGGCCAGGTCGCTTTATGATGGAAATCACTTATGACGTACAGGAAGGACAATCAAGAGGCACACTCAAGGACTACCACGGTAGTTTCAAAAGTTACGGCCTTGTCGACTTGCAAAGTGAGGACGACATGAAAGGCCTCGTCCGCTACGAAAGCGAAATTTGTAAATAGACTTCTACTAAAACAGTGAAATGATGGAGCAGCAATCGTGGTGCTCCATCATTAAGGCAACGCTAACTTGAGGAAACGCAATGAATACAGTATTAGACAAGGGCTTTAAGCCCAAAATTATTTACACCATAATTCGCGTCAGCCATCTCGAAAGATCCGTAACCTTTTATACGAAGGTCTTAGGAATGAATGAATTTCGTCGAGAGGAATATCCCGAAGGTAGATTCACCTTAGTGTTTGTTGGTTATGGTGACGAGCCATCCAACTCAACAATAGAACTGACCTTCAACTGGAATGAAAATGAATACCAACACGGCACCGCATTTGATCATATCGCCATCGGAGTTGACGACATACATACTGCCTGCGCACATCTAACATCAAATGGCATCAGTATTTTCCGTGCACCAGGGCCCATGACTTTCACTGCCGCGAATGGTGCCTGTGATGTAGTCGCCTTTATTGAGGACCCAGATGGCTACAAGATTGAACTAATTGAGACTCACTAGTGAAGGTTCTTGAAATTTGGCTAAACCTTAAGAAAGAGGCTCTAGCAGAAAGTTAAATACAAGACCATATACTTAAAATGAATTATGGGTTTGAATACGAGAGAATATTGAATGCCATTGTGAATATAACAATCACCAATGTACGGTCATAGGAGCCTTTTTAGTTGTTCGTAAAGCCGTCTGGTAATAAATCCAACGGTTTTATCAACCATCCTCATTTTCCCCTGTAAAAATTCCAATCAGCCAGGCATGCTCACGGCTACCGAATCCAATATCTCTAGGGTAGTATGGGCCCATGCCTTACTCCAGTCGCAAAAACAATCCCTACGATAAAGAGAACGCCGACAATGTTCTCTCCGTGAGCAGCCTCAATCATATGGCTCGCTCGCTACTGGAAAGTAATTTCCCCGCCGTCATAGTAGAAGGTGAAATTTCAAATCTAGCCGTGCCCTCCTCCGGGCACTGGTATCTAACCCTCAAAGATAAATCTTCGCAGATTAAGTGCGCAATGTTTGTAAATCGCAATCGCATGGCTCTTTTCAAACCAGAGAACGGCAAGCAGATCATCGTGCGTGGCCGCCTCAGCATCTATGAAGGTCGCGGCGATTATCAGCTGATTCTCGATGGCATGGAGGAGGCAGGTGATGGCGCATTACAGCGCGCCTTCGAACAACTGAAACGTAAGCTGCACGATGAGGGACTCTTCGCTGACGAAAAAAAACAGGAGATGCTAAGCCGCTATCTGCACATTGGTGTAATCACCTCGGCTACTGGCGCAGCGGTGCAAGACATACTCAGTGTTTTCGCAAGGCGCTTTCCTGCTACTAAAATCACCCTGCTCCCTGTTGCCGTGCAGGGAAAGGATGCCGCCACTGAAATAGTGTGCGCCATTGAACGGGCAAACACGCTCGCGGAGAAATTGGGATTACAGGCATTGATTGTCGGTCGCGGCGGTGGCTCCCTAGAAGACTTGCAAGCTTTCAACGAGGAACAGTTGGCCAGAGCAATTTTCGCTAGCGAGCTGCCAATCTGCAGCGCCGTTGGCCACGAAGTAGATTTCACCATTGCAGACTTTGTAGCGGATCTGAGAGCACCCACGCCTTCCGCCGCCGCCGAGTTACTAAGCCCCAATCAAGAAGATTATTTCGAGCTACTGTTTTCCACTAGCGCGCAATTCAAAAGCGCTATCAGCTTGGCAATCAAACAGGGCCGGCAGCAGTTAACTTGGATAGCGAAGCAGCTAAAGCATCCCGATCGCCGGCTGCAGGAACAGTCGCAGAACCTCGACCGACTCGATATTCGCTTACGCAGAGCCATGAGCAGTAACATCGCATCGCAGAGAACTGAGTTAACACAGATGCAACGCGCTCTTTCAGCGAATTCACCGAAGCAGTTACTTGAGCGCAATAAGATACGTCTAACCGCGGGTAGCGGCAGATTGGGTCAGTCGCTGCGTTCAGTATTGGCCTCGCGCCGATCGAGCCTACAGACACTGAGCCGCAGCTTAAATTCTGTCAGTCCACTCAACACACTTGCCAGAGGGTATAGCATCACTGTTGATAGCTCCTCCAAAGTAATTCGATCTACGGACCATGTGAAAGTTGGGGCAACTATCACATCACGCCTCAGTGGAGGCGAGATAGTTTCTACAGTTAGCTCCGTAGAGAAAAAAGGATCCTGAGAGGGCAAACATGTCGCTTCGACTTGCAACAGCCGTACTGCCCTCCCAAGCCCTCGTTGGCGAATGCCTCGCCTTGTTGTTTTAAACTCTGCTCTTTTAGAGCCCTACTCTGTACCCCCTCCCTTTTGATCCTTGGCACGCTCTACTATTAGTTTGGCTATTGATAGCTTTCTACCCACGCCCAAGATGGTTTATCCCGCCTCACAAGGTGCCAAATTTCGTCAGCTTTTCGCACTTTAGGGCATTTAGTTACCCTGTACGCAGTGTAGGTTTTTTTACAAACTTATTGTATTTCAAAGACTTAGAGAAATAATTCGGCCTCACAGGTCAATTTATGGGCAACATCGAAGTTATAGTGTGAATCAGCTAACACATTGGCCATCGAAAGGTTTGCTTAGTGCCGAATATGCTTATTATCAGGTATCGCCAATTTAAGCAGCATGCTTAACTGCTTATCCATAAGTTCGTAGATCGAGGTAGTAAATGCTGTTCTTTGAAAATATCTTCATGTTGATTTTCGGCCACGCCCTTGCAGACTTTGTATTGCAACCCGAGGCTATGGGCTACGGTAAAAATCGCAATAATAAAATTCACGATAAAGAACACAGTCTGTTTCCTGTCTGGTATTACTGGCTAACTGCCCACGCGCTGGTCCATGGCGGCATCGTCTATATGATCACCGGCAATATCTGGCTCGGTGTGTTTGAGACCGCCGCGCACTGGATTACCGACTTCGCAAAAAATGAAGGCTGGATTGGCACGCATCAGGATCAGGGTATCCACATTGGCTGCAAGATTGGTTACGCCTTTCTGCTCTAAGCGCTTGAATTCACGGCTCCCCTGCCCTCGCCCCACTAGGGTCTAATCTTGTTTGACTCACTGCGTCCAGACGTTATAGTAAGGGTCCGTAAATACCCCACTCTAGACAAGGTAACATTGATAGATGAGCAAGAGAGAAGAGCAGAAGAAACGTAAAGAAGCGAAAGAACAAGCCGCTCAGGGCAGAGACCAAGCCCGTAAACTAATGATGAAGGTTGCCATGTATGTTGTGGCCCCCGTTCTTGTACTTCTAACTCTCTATACGCTCCTAAGTCAGGGGCCTACCTACTCCACTGTCGAAATCGCCGGCAGCGATCACGTTAGGGGGAGAGCCGCCACACCAGTAAGCATTGTTGTGTATGCGGACTTTCAGTGCCCGGCCTGTGCCACCGAAAACGATACGATGACTCGAATCTGGCCCGATTTACGCGACAAGGCACATCTGGTTTTTAGGCACTTCCCAATTACCGCCGCACACCCCAATTCCTGGACCGCCTCTCTGTATGCCGAAGCCGCTGGAAACCAAGATAGATTCTGGGAAATGCATGACTACCTGTTCGCCACTCAAGCTATTTGGTCTGGCCTTTCAAATGTAGAAAGCGAGTTCGATAGCTATGCGCTAGAGCTAAATCTAGATATCGATCGTCTCCATGCAGACGTCGAATCCGACGAAGTAGTGCAGAAAGTTCGCAACGACCAACGTGGCGGCAATTCATCTGGAGTTCTTTCGACACCCGCCGTATTTGTTAATGGCAGGCTACTCAGACAGCCCACTGCAGATCGAATCACTGAAGTTGTGAATGAAGAATTTGCGGAGTCAGCAGACTAGCACCTGGACACTCACCCACGATCTTTCTACTGCCTACTTTATGAGTAGCGCAGCAAATCGTTGCAGCAAGCTCGCAGAGAGTGGCGTAGCCGCCACTCTTGTTAGCAACTCCTCTACATTAAGCCCCTCTCTGGCAATCTCATCGCTACGCTCGCGAATATAGGTGCTCATTACGTGCGCGCTGAATTCGGGATGAAACTGTACACCCCAAGTCGATGACCCCAAGCGGAATGCATGATGTGCATCGAAGCTATTCTTAGCGAGCAGCACCGCTTCATTCGGCAAGGACAAGACGGACTGCAGATGCGAAGCTTGCGCGCTGAATTGCGTCGGCATATTTGCAAACAGCACATCGCTTGCAGCCTCCCGTGTTAGTTCAACGTCGACGGTTCCAATCTCTCTACCGCTGGGGTGAAATCCGACTTCACCACCGAAAGTCCACGCCAGTAATTGATGCCCATAACAAACACCCAAGATGGGTTTCTGCCCTGCGTGAAGGAGTCGCAAATAACCGGTGGCAATTTCATTCCAAGGAGCAAGGTCGGTGACATAGGCGGGCGAACCGGTAACGATTGCGGCGGCGACGTCTTCTATCAACGGCAAGGCCTCTCCCTTATCTACAGCACAACAGATAAAACGGCTTGAGTCCAAACCCGAGCCGCGGATAAACCAGTCCTCGAAGTCTTCGTTCTCGTCCTGCAAACTAGGAATGGTATTTCCTGTCTTGATTATCAGTATCTTATTGCTCATCGCCTGCCTCTAGCTCCTTCCTAAAACCTCCTGCACAAAACGTGCTATTGAATTGCCCGTTATCGTGCTCAGTGGAGGTGAAGGTTATTGCAATTTGCCAACGCTTGAAACAAGATTCGGACACTAAAGATTTTACTGTTCACACAATAATTAAAGAGGCTGCGCCTATGCTTGGCAAGATCGACTCTCTCTTCGAGGGTATCGCGGAGAACTCCAAAGAATGGACGTGGACCCTGTTTCGGGTGCTTAGCGCCGCTATGTTCATGACCCATGGCTATGCCAAGCTATTCGGTGAAAACCCACAACCCATCATGGGTGGCGGTATGACATCGATCAATATCGCCGACCTTGTCTCCTGGCAGATTCCACTGGAGATTAACGCCCTGTTTATAGCCGGCTGCGTGGAATTCTTTGGCGGCCTGCTTATATTGATCGGTATGTGGACCCATCTCGCCGCTCTTCTCGCCACACTCATCATGCTTATGGCCTATCTGACAGCCCATTTTTCGTGGTTTCCGACGCTAAATAACGGCGAACTGGCCGCCATGTACTTTGCCGCCTTCCTAGTGATTTTCTCCTTCGGTCCCGGCCCCTATAGTGTAGATACATGGCTATCCACGCGGCGGCAAGAGAAGAGAAAAGACAGAATGGACGCGAATAAGCTCTGAGATTGCGGCTAAGGGCATTTCTTCGACCTGCCGCCTTTGCTATATTCATCCTTCAGTCTCGAGAACCTGACTTCTCAGGGGGTTCTCGAGGACACCGAAATCACAGATTTTTGACCATCGAAGCATACAAGCCTGATCATTTAAGAATACCCTTTAGAACGACAAGGAAAATAACAATGAAATCTTTCAATCTGACAAGCAAACTAATGTTCACCTTTTTAACTGCCATTTCTTTCGCGCTCGCGGCTATGGCACCGGCAAGCGCTCAGGATGCAGATGAGCCAGGTCGCTACCGCCCGCAGGGTCGAGAAATCGCTCGAGCTATCGGCAACGAGTTTGACGCGCCTTTGTATGAGGTCAGGACCTACGAACCCACAGTCAATGTCGATGAGTTTGCTTCGGCAACTATCTTTTATCCACTAACACTCAGCTTTGCTGCGCCTTCTAGCGCCGCTGTGCTAGTTCCTGGCTATACAGCGACACAGGCGATGTATGACTGGTGGGGGCCTGCTCTCGCCTCCTTAGGCATTGTAGTGATGATTATCGATACTAACGATCCCCGCGATACATTTCAGCCTAGGAAGGCAGCGCATATTGCCGCCGTCGAATTCTTAAAGGGCGAAATCAACAATAGCGATAGCCCAATAAACGGCAAAGTCGACACGAATAAGCTCGCTATCATGGGACACTCTCTAGGTGGCGGTGCAGCATTAGCCGCAGCGCAGGAACTAGGCAGCGAGATCAAAGCGGTGATACCACTAATGCCCTACTGCTGTGAACTCGGCGAGTCATTCAGCGGGGACTACAGCGGATTAACCGTTCCCACTCTGATCTTTGCCAGCAGCGAGGACACCGTAGCGCCTCCAGCTGGCCATGCCCGTGCTCTGTATGACTCTATTGCAGATAGCACTAACAAAGCCTATGTGGAATTCGCCGAGGGAACTCACAACCTGCCGACCAATGGCGGCACCGAATTAGCGAATCAAGCGCGCTTCACATTTGCTTGGCTGAAATTACAGATGGACGGTAATACAGCTTATGCCGCAAACTTTAGCGGCGAGTTAAGCGATGAGCTAGATGCAAAGTTGGCGGTACTAGAGACCAATCAGTAACGCTACATATCGTTTCTGACAATCGCAAAGGGGCAGCGCTGAATTCAGTGCTGCCCCTTTTTAATTGATTGAAGAAAAGTAAGTCATCTATCCCACCGTAATTCGCGTATTACCTTCAAGCGAGGCGTATTGCAGAAGCCTAGTTCGCCCAAGCTGCTACACAGGAAGCGAAAAATCGAATCATTCATCTTAGATTGGCTAGATAGTAACCGTGACTATGCTATCGCTCTCGTGCCCCTGCTCGCGTTTGCAGAATCGTGCGTAGGCATGGGCCTGTTCATATCCGGCGTTCTATTATTGTTGGTGAGTGCTAGCCTAGTTAACAATGGCATTGCAGGGCTCGAGGTATTGTTACCACTCGCTTTTCTTGGGGCACTGTTAGGCGATCATGCAGGCTATTATTTTGGACGCACTTTAGGAGCAAGATTCCATCAGATCGGCATGATCAAGAAATATCAGACCAATGTAGCGAAAGCTGAAGATCTCATTCGCCGTTACGGCAGCGCTGCTATCTTCATCGGTCGCTTCATTCCTGCAATTCGCAGCATTATTCCCGCGCTGGTGGGCGTGAGTGGAATCGAACGACTACGCTATAGCTTCGTCGACGCATTCGCCTGCCTCTCCTGGGTGTTAGCATTGGCTGCAATACTAATTGGTATCGACGAATTTCTATAAGTGAATTCAAAAATACGAAGCGTTAGCTAATACCAGCCTCGTATTGCTTCATCCCCTCAGGAATTTCAACCCCCGCCTTCTTGTCACTCACATAGACATGACACGCAGGGCGGGATTCAAATGGCGGCTGCAACTGGCTTACCATTACGCCAAGCAAATTCGGAAATCCTTCGGAGCGATCAAACATAACCGTTTCACACTGATCACAATATTGCCTGCAGGTCTCATTACCCGATGCCGCAAGATAAATCCTTTCTGCTAGCTCGCCCTCAACCAGGGTCTCAGCCAATTTGAAGAAGGCGATATTTGCGAAATCCGCCTGCAATGCATCTTGGCAGTCTCGGCAGTGACAGATTAGTTCCAGCACCCGTTCCGACTCCGTTTCAAACTTGAGTTGACCACACTGACAACTGGCTACAACTTTAACCATAACTTGCTCCAACGATATTCTTTGGATTCAAAAAAATCAGCCACAAAAAAGCCGGAATGAATTAAAACTCAATCCGGCTTCTCAGTTTCTCTTTCTACTACTATTCTCTAAGCTATTACTTAGTGAGCGTTACCAGCTTCTTCCTGTGCGCCTGGCAGGGCCATCGCAGTCAGTGAAGAGCTAGTTTGCAACAAGATGTACTGATGACCTTCGTGCACCCAAGAGCTCATGCCATAGCTGCTACGACCTGGCGCTTCCATCTCCGCCATGATTTCGCCGTTGTCCTTATCAATAGCGTAGAGCATTGGCGTACCGTCGCCTGCTTGGTCTGAATAAACCAACATGTTCTTGGTTACGACCATTGGCACCAACGCACCTGTTCCAGTATTGCCTACATCCACGCCCGCTAGAGCAGGATGGTTAGCAATACGATCAGGTGTTTCTCCAGTAGGGATCATCCAGGAGTGGTCGCCAGTGTTCATATCGATAGCTGTAATTCGGCTATACGGTGGCTTCCAGATCGGAATGCCTGAACTTAGCCGTGGAGGTCTCGCCGTAGCGCCACGCGCACCGTTTGCATAACGCGCAGTGTTAATACCCGTAGAGTTCGGGAACAACAGATCGGACTCTTCACCGGGTATCAGTCGCAGAGCAAAACAAGCCTTGTGCGAAGAGATATACATCTTGCCTGTCTCGGGATCTGCCACGGCGGGTGCCGTGATATTTGCGCCACCGGCGCCACCAGGACAGTTCATCGCAGCGTATTTTCCCATCGCATTGTCGGCATGAATGGGGGGGTTAAACAAAGGCCCCATTACATACTCTTCCATCGCCTCCAAAGCCTCCGCACGCAGTGCAGGAGTGAAGTCGATCAAATCGTCTTCGGTAATTCCCTGCATATCGTAAGGTGCTGGACGCGTCACATGGGGCTGAGTAGGCGAAAGTACTTCGCCTGGCACGATCGATGGAGGCACGGGGCGATCTACGATTGGCCAGATTGGCTCACCGGTCAATCGATTGAACGCGTAGACCCATGACTGCTTCGTTGCCTGCATAACTGCCGGAACTCGTCCCTGACCTGGCACATCTAAATCCAGAAGGACTGGTGCAGTTGGGTTATCGAAATTCCAAATTTCATGCTTCACCATTTGGAAATGCCAAGCGCGCTCGCCTGTTCGAGTATCTAATGCAATGAGAGCAGCACCGTACAAATTATCACCCGGGCGGAAGCCGCCGTAGTAATCGATAGTGGCGCTATTCGTTGGAATGTAGACCAGATTGTTTTCTGGGTCAGCAGAAAGTGGAGCCCAGGAAGAGACATCACCAGTCCACTCCCAGGCATCGTTTTCCCAAGTTTCGTGACCGTACTCACCCGGCTTTGGAATCACATTGAATTTCCATTTGAAGGCGCCGGTACGAGCATCATAGGCCAAGATATCGCCCGGTACATTTTCAATACGAGCCTGGTGATAGCCCTGCTCTGCAGAGTTACCAACGATGATCGTGTCATTTACAACGATCGGTGGCGAAGACGAAGTAATATAGCCCGTCTCTAGAGGGATGCCTTCATAGGGGTCGTAGGGATGACCCAGGTCGGCCAACAGATCGACAATTCCAGTCTGTGGAAATCCATCGATAGGTACTGGCTTTCCGAAACCCTCAAGTGGAATACCTGTATCAGCATCCAGCGCCGTCAAGAAAAAGCCTGGAGAGACAATGTAGACAACGTCTTTACCATCGATATTGGCATAACCCACACCCTTGCCGTAGTCGCCGCGCATCGAGTAGGCGGCACGCGGTGTATCCGGCTCGCGATAGGACCAAAGGGTTTCACCAGTCTTAGCATCTAACGCGACTACATAGCGTTTATTGCCTGCTACGGTTATGAGCTTGCCATTGATCAGTGAAGGCGTGGAACGACCACTGATAGCACCGAAGCTGGCACCATCCCATTCCCAAGCCACTTCTAGATCAGTGAAATTCTCGGCAGTGATCTCAGCGGCAGGCGAATAGCGTGTATGCCCAAAGTCGCCACCCAATGTGTACCACTCACTCGGATCCTCATTGAACAATGGAATATCCTGAGCGTTTAGAAAACTTGAAGAACACAGCAACAGACCCGCGGCAGCGCAAGCGTGCCAGGTAAGATTTGATCTCCTCGAAGTTGGAGCTTGCATAGTTATCTCTCTCTATTTATGTAGTGCTTCGCGCCAAACCATTCGACCCGCTTTCAGCAGCGGTTAGGCTAGCGCCAAGATTGATAAAACTGAATTTAACCGACTAAAACTAGCAAGAAATCAGCTCTCGAACCACGGTTTTTAGCTGTTCATGCCAAATCTAAGGGGCTTTGCGGTCAATCGGTGAAAAATTACCTGCCATTGCTTGACATCTTTTCATATTGTATCAGAATGCCAGTACAGTTTTAGAAGAAGCGAAACACTGAATCATGAATATAACGATCAATACCAAAGATGGCGTACCCATCTACCGGCAGATAGCGAATCAAATTCGCTACATGGTGGCGTCAAACCTGCTGAAGCCGGGAGAGGAGATATCGCCCGTACGGACACTCGCGCTGGCAGTGAATGTAACCCCTAACACAGTTGTTAAAGCCTATGACGAGTTAGAAGCAGCTGGTGTGATATTCAAACGTCGTGGCGCAGGTACCTATATTTCCGACGAGCAATCGCCGCTTGCTGACCGCGAGCGCAAGCGCATTATCGAAGCCAGAATCGACACTCTTCTGGCGGAGGCTCATCAACTCGATTTCAACGCCGAGGACCTACTCGATCTAGTGAGAGAGAGACAGACGCAACTTGGCGAGACAAAACAGGCAGTGAACACCAGATCGGAGAAGGACAATGACTGAATTAGTAGTCGAAGTTAATGACTTATCGCGCAGCTTTGGCAAGACCAAAGCCCTAGACTCCGTGGACTTTAATGCAGGCAGGGGCAAGGTCTATGGACTAGTCGGCGCTAATGGTGCCGGCAAGACTACCCTCATCAAACATTTGTTAGGGCTGTTACGTGCGAAATCTGGAACCGTGAAAATCTTTGGCGAAGATCCAGTACGAAATCCGGAAGGCGTTCTTAAAAGAATAGGCTATTTATCTGAAGACCGCGACATACCTGAATGGATGTCAATCAATGAGTTAATACGCTACACCGGCGCTTACCATTCTTCTTGGGATCAGGGCTATGCCGCCGAACTACTAAACACGTTTTTCTTGGATCCAGCCAAAAAAATTAAGACACTCTCTCGAGGTATGCGTGCTCAAGTTGCACTTATAAGCGCTGTCGCGCATCGACCCGACCTACTGATTCTCGATGAACCCTCAAGCGGTCTGGATGCTGTTGTTAGAAAAGATATCCTCAATGCAGTAGTACGCACCATATCCGAAGAAGGCCGCACTGTGATTTTTCCCTCTCATCTATTGGAGGAAGTAGAAAGGCTCTCAGACCATGTAACAATGATTCATCAGGGAAAAATAACCTTGGATAGTTCTTTAGAACTTATTAATAACAATCATCATTGTTCCTCGATTGGTTTTGCAGAACTGCAAAACTCTCTTCCAGTACTAGACGGTGTAGTTGCAATCACGGGCGAGGGCAGATTTTGGAATACTATTCATCAAGGTTCTACTGCCGCTTTTCAAGATGCCGTTAAAAAAATAGGCGGCAAAGTTCTCGAATCACGCAATGCTACTTTGGAGGAAGTCTTTGTTTCAAGGGTGGGTCACCTCGACAATCGCGAGCAGAGTCAACTTAAGGTAGATGCAAAATGAGAAGCCCTAGCCAAGCACTCGCATGGAGCGCATTTAGTCTGAACTGGCCTGCACTGCTTATGCAGATTGCCGTCGTGGTTAGCGTTATTATCCTCATTGACCTTGGATTGGGTCCAGACGGAGACACCCTTGATCTATTTAAAGCCGCTGAATTTGTTCTTCTAGCTGGATTAACGTTCATTTACTCAGTAGCGCTGCACAAGAGCCGCAGCATTGCTCGCACTCGCTCCTCTATTGGCTTTCCCTATCGAACAGAGTTCTCGCTACCTGTGTCGACACGCACGCTTTTTCTGACGCCCCTATTGTTCTTCTGTGTACTCACACAGGCAGCCATTTTCATCCCTATAGTAATCGTCAACCTTTTATACTTCACTACAGATATATCCGTCCTACCTATCAGCTTCATGATTTTCCAATTCACTATTCTGACTCTGATGTTGACCTGGTAGACAGAAAATGGGGTCGCCAGCATAGCAGGCTGGCTGCTCGTGCTAACTCTATACATGAATGGCCTGCTTATGCCGGAGTTTAGTCGATCCGAAGGCAGCTGGGTCTGGATTGCCGCAAACCCCTCTGATTACTTTGTCGCTATGATTTTTACTGCAGCCCTTTTGGTGATAACTTATTTTGGCGTCAAGCAGCAACGCAGCGGTGAGACTCTCATCGAAGTTGGCAAAAGCGTGTTCAATACCACAGAGCAAGGCGTCATAAGAGAAAGGCTGCCCCTGCCCATAACTGATTGCCCGACACACTCCTCCATAGCGGCTGAATTTTGGAAGGAATGTCAACTCCATGGAGGATATAGCGCATTGTTCGCTGGACTAACAGCCGCAGCCGCTACGATAGCTATCTTGGCTATTATCAATTTCACCCTGCCAAAGGGCGCCAATCCTGAACTTGAGAATGCTTGGGGTCTCGCTGTAATTCTCTACGGAGCTATGTGTATTGGCTTAACCATTTACATGTATGGCGTACGCTATAAGAATGGCGCACCCAATGTGAGCCTACACGACAAGACTATTCCACTTAGCACGGCCTGGCTGACGCTCATTCGTACTGGAGTTTCTCTTAGCAGCACGGTTCTCGCTGGCGTGGTCATGCTAATAACCATTTGGATACTAGGACCCTTTCTGATCAGTGATTTCCAAAATATGCAAAACCACTTTTTGGAGTCCGTCAGTATCTTCACCGGACTGAACATCTTCGGCACGCCGCTCAGAATTTGCATGTTACTTGTTGGCATTCTTACAACTCTGCTCCTACTCGCCACATTCTTCACATGGACAATGTTATATAGCAGACCCGCAGCAATTGTATCAGCGATAGTTCCTACCTATATTTTCCTATGGTCTATCGTACTCATGGTGATTTACGGTGACGGAGACGCAGCTGCACATGACCATGCTATTAGCAGGATATTCGCTAATCATCTTTGGATACTAGTCTTGTTAATTCCAGTCTCTTTGGTAATCATGATGAGGCAGCTGATGCGCGACTGTGTGCTTACACAAACACAGATGATCTACTTATCGGGAATAGGAGCCGTGTTCGCGGAATTAAATTTCGCGTGGCTGTTTAGTGCGAACAATTTTGATTTGCTGGCTCACGACATCTGGATAGTACAGCTGAGCTACTTGGTAATGCAGGGACTACTACCGCTACTTGCCGCCGTGCTAGCTCTATGGACAAGTAATAGAATTCGACATGGCTAGCCGCTAACTGCGGCCACTAGTATTTCTCACCGCAACTCTGACAACCCGATTAGTCTCATCTCGCACGAGCTCCCGTCTTCAGCATCCGAGAGAAGGTGAGAAGAGTATTCAGTTAAACGCGTCTGGACAACGAATCTAGTAGGCTAGCCACTCGATAAAATCGATTGTCGATTTTATCAGCTTCGCCCTAGGCGTCTCTAAGAGTGCGGCGTGATCACCGCCGGGCAATATCACCCATTGCTTATTCGGGTTCGATATTTTCGCGAAGAAGCGCGCGTGCGCATCGGTATCTGCCAATGGATCAAACTCTGCTTGAAGCAGCAATGTAGGCAACGTAAGCGCCTCACCATCAAGCGCATTCCACTGATGCTGCTGATTCCAATCCGCTCTAATAGGATCCTCCTTAAGTGCAGCGGCTACATAGGTGTCTATCGCATGCTGAGAAATGGAACCGGGCACTATGAAATCAGATGATGCTGCGGCTCTAGTAGTCGGGCGAGCCGAGGGCTCAGTCTGGCTATTGCTTTGCGGAATCTCTGCATCGGGATCAGTTGGATAACCAAACAAAGTAACGCTCGCCACGGCCTGGGGATACCTTTGGGCGGTGAGTTGCGCAACCATAGACCCGTAGGAGCAGCCCCATACATGAGTAGTTTCACCGTTTCTTGCGAGCAACCAGTCTAGGACTATCGAAAGATCCTGCGCAGCCCGGTCCGGCGTGTTCCAGCCACTGCTATCTCTGGGGGTCTCACCATAGCCTCTGGCATCGAGTGCCCAGACGCTGTAGCCCATGTCATTAAAGCCATCCATCAGAGAGAGATCTTCTCCCGACACCTGGAGATCGAAGTCTGGTATAGAACTCCAAGTACGACCGTGATGCAGAAGAATGTGACCCTTAGGCTGTGCAACCGATTTCTCCCATAGCGCCATCGGGTGACCATCTGCCTCCACTGTGTGCTGAATCGCCGCAGTCTGCGCCAGCGCCAGCGCCGGCAACATCAACAGCGACGAAGCAACGAAGATGGCGATTTGAGAAATCAGTGTCTTTCGCTGGCGGGCTTTTAATTCCATGTGAGCTTCCTAGTGGGGCAATGCAAATGTGGACAAGGCGTGCCCGGAAATTACAGAGACATACTGAACACCATCGACGCTAAAAGTAACTGGTGCCATAACGATCTGACCGCCGAGATTGACGTTCCAAAGCATATCGCCGTTACGCGCATCGATCGCATGAAAATAGCCTTCGCGCCCGCCCGTAAACAATATATCTGACCCAGTCGTTAGCATGCCAGAGTCACTCACATCGAACTGATCATAAGACCAAACCTCTTCTCCAGTCTGCGGATCCATCGCCTTCAAGGAGGCGAAGCCAACTTCGTTGGTCCAGTTGTTAATAGGATTAGTTCTACCGATGCCTATAGTCGGTGCTCCCGGCGCCGGTGCTAACACCGAAAACCCCCCACCAAGAAATGCCCTGCCCGGCTCGTAATCAGACTCTTCCGGAGCGTAGATGGTTGCATAGTCCTGCCACGCACTGAAATAGAAGAGGCCCGTTCTAGGACTGAATGACGGCGGGTACCAATTCGTACCGCCCTGATTTCCAGGGAAGGTAGGCATGCCCTCGGGTTGTGGTGTTGGAATCGGCCGTCCGCTCTCATCGAGACCGCTGGACCAGTTCACTTTTACATAGGGTTTGCCTTCTAGAAACTCGCCGGTCACTCTATCTATCACATAGAAATAGCCGTTCCGATTTGCCCACATCATAATCTTGCTTGGTGTGCCGCGCCATACAATGTCGGCCAGCACAGGCACCTGTACCGAGTCATAATCGTAGGCGTCGTTCGGCGTGAACTGGAAATACCATTTCAATTCGCCGGTATCGGGGTCCAAGGCGATCACCGAGTCAGAGTAGAGATTGTCACCGGGGCGTTGGCCCGCGTTCCAGTCTGGCCCGGGATTACCAACACCCCAATAAGTAAGATTTAATTCCGGATCGAAAGAACCTGTAATCCACACGGGCGCGCCTCCGTGTTCCCAGTCATCTCCTTCCCAGCTGTCATGATTTGGCTCGCCAGGGCCCGGGATCGTATAGGTCTTCCAGGCCTCTTCACCGGTTTCAGCGTCGTAGGCTGCGACGTATCCACGGATGCCGAACTCGCCCCCGCCTACGCCGACGATGACTTTATCTTTTACCACTAAAGGCGCCATTGTTACCGAGTAGGCGAGATCAACATCACCGACCTCCACATCCCATAGTGCGCTACCAGTTATTCTATCGAGTGCAACGAGACGCGCATCTAGCGTGCCCATGAATACCTTGTCACCTAATACAGCAACACCGCGATTATTCGCCCCACAACAAATCAAGGCATTCTCTGCAGGAACGTGCCGATACTTCCAGAAGACTCTTCCTGTTATTGCATCGACCGCCATCACACTGTTCGGCCGCTCGGTGATGTACATGATGCCGTCGATCACTATAGGATTCGATTGCCATGCACCAAAGACCTGATTCTGCAGGGTCCACTGCAATTTAAGGTCAGTTACATTCTCCGGCGTAATTTGATCTAGCTGACTATAACGCTGACTCTTATAACCGCCATTGTAGGTAAGCCAATTTTCTGGCTCGTCTTGAGCATTTAGAATTCGCTCGTAGGAAACCTGCGCGGATACATTCGTAGCCGCTAGGCATATAAAAAATGCAATGCTAATTGTTTTAATTTGGTTTGCTAACTTCATTCTAAACCTCGCAAGGTAAGCAGGTAGCCAATGACATCTGCCACTTCATCACTGGACATAGTCGTTGGTTGTTTACTTGGTTCGTCGCTGATCTCGTAGGAGACCAAGTCGACTTTCTTCAACGACCGGAGTCGCTCCTGTGAATCGATCACCTGAACGGTATAGGTATCCTCATTAAGTCGTCTGCCAACGATTGTCTCCTCTAATCGTGTAACGAGCCGAACTGCTCGGTTGATCGGCAGCAGTGCAGTCGCTGGGTCAAGTAGGTTTCGCTGCAACGAAGCTGGGGTACTAATTGTGCCGATGTTACTCAAGTCAGGAGCTGTGCGCGGGCCAACTCCCCTCACTCGATGACAGTCTGCACATTGTCCTTCGCCCTCGAATAGCGCCTTCCCGCGAATTGGGTCGCCAATTCGAACTGCCTCTCCCTCAGGATCGAAGCCGGCGCGAATAAAGGCAATTATTCCATTTAATTCCTCGGGGCGCAGACTAAAGGCCGGCATACGCCCTTCTCCCGCTCCTTCACTAATAACCTGCCTTAGATCGGTGTCGGATTGTACGGTGCGAAATTGCCCAATGCGCAGATTAATCCCATCCACTAGGGCGCCCTGTGGTCCATGGCATAGAGCACACTGCTGGGTATACACGGCAGAGCCCGCTTCGACCGCCTCACTCGTATATTGATGGTCGCCCACCTCCTGCGCCAGGACCTGATGCGTAGACATCGCGATCAATGCAGAGAGTGCCAGAGTGGGGAGGGTCGAGAGACCCCAGAGACGAGCAATTCTCGAAATTCGAATTTTCATAGTAGCTTC
>Ga0307986_10000183_pt1 | contig 47186 bp, 44 predicted proteins | sample EllFjometageno82_FD_203170 | JGI IMG/M metagenome (GOLD analysis project Ga0307986, IMG submission 203170) | Marine microbial communities from Ellis Fjord, Antarctic Ocean - #82 | ecosystem: Environmental > Aquatic > Marine > Unclassified | place: Southern Ocean | collected 2014-10-09 | reverse complement strand
TATAATTTTTGATTTCAGCATCAGAAACCACTACTAGGCTATCTTCTAAAGTATCAAATTTAATTTGAACATATTGGATGTTAATATTATCATTTTCGAGGTGATAACTTTGTTTTGCTTCAGCCTCTGTAATGCCTACACTTGACATAATCAGGTCTAAATATATTTTTTGCTTTGCAACCCCAATAATACTTTCTTCTTGAAATTTCCAATTATCATAGGCAACTGGATTTTCAACTTTCATTTGAGCAATATAATCTGTGAAGATTCCGAAATCGAAGAAACCTGCTTCATTTTGAAAATTAGGGTTACTTATAACATTTTCATCTGAAGAAATAATTTGCTCTAACTGATCTTTCCCTGCATCAATTCCTAAACTTTCAAATTGTTGCTCAAAAATGGTATTTCTTAATGCTTGATTCCATACCAAATTTACAGATTGTAATGTTGAATAGTTGTATGTTCTCTCTGTTTGCTCAACCATCTGACGGAAAAAGTTTATTTCAACTTCATCATCATTGATTACTGCAACAGGATCAGTTGGGCCACTGTTTGCAGAATTTGCACCAAAAACTCCTGAAATTACAAATGCGAAAAGCGCCATTCCAATTACTAAAATCAAGAAAATGGATTGCTGTCTAATTTTTCCTAAAACTGCCATAGTTGCTACTTTTGATAGTCTGCGAAATTAAGGTATTCCTTTGAATTAAGAAAGCGCATTGTCTTTAAATAGTTTTCTTATGGAAAAAAGGTTAGCTCATTTCTGTTTTGGTTAGTGTAATCTGCTCCAATTTAGTGGCAGATACTTTTTCGATTTTCATTGTAAAAGGAGGAATTTTAATATAAGCATTTTTATCTGGAATTTCGCCTGTAGTATAGGCTATCATTCCTCCTAGAGTTTCATAAAACTCACTTTCTGGTAAATCTAAATCATACTTTTGATTGAGATAATCTACTTCTAAACGTGCTGAAAAAGAATATGAATTTTCCGATAATTGCTTTTCCAAATGGGCAATGGTATCAAATTCATCTTCAATTTCACCAAATAATTCTTCTACAATATCTTCCACCGTGACTATCCCTGAAGTTCCTCCATACTCATCAATAACTACAGCTATGCTTTTGTGTTGACGTGTTAATAATTTCAATACATCGTTTACAAGCATCGTTTCCGGAATATAGGCAACGGGCAGTAGTATATTTATAAGGGTTTTAGGTTTTTTAATAATCTCAAAAGCATGAACATATCCTAAAATGTGGTCGATAGTTTCTTTGTAAACAGGTATTTTAGACAAGCCGGTAGAAATAAACAATGCTTTAATATCTTGAATAGAGGTTTTTTCTTCAACTGCAATTACCTCTGCACGTGGAACCATCGCTTCTCTTGTTTTAACTTCAGAAAAATCTAATGCATTTTGGAAAATTTGAATTTCAGAATCCAAATTCTCTTTGTCATTAAAAGATTCAAGTTGTTCATCAATATAATTTCCTAACTCTACTTTTGAAAAAGATAATTGAACTTTGTCAGAGTCTGTTTTAAAAAATTGCTTTAGAATTAAATCTGTAAATTCAATAATTAAAAATGTAATCGGGTAAAACAATGCATAAAAAAAGGCTACTGGAATTGAGAATATTTTTATAAAAGTATTTGCATATAACTGAAAGAAAACTTTGGGTAAAAATTCAGCAGTTAATAATATAATTGCTGTAGAAATTAACGTTTGATAAAAAACAATAAGTAAGCTAGCTTCTCCTGATAATAGGGTCTGTGGATAAAAAATTTGTAAAATCCTATCACCCATAAAAATACCATAAAGCACTAAAGCCACGTTGTTTCCAAGAAGCATTGTAGCAATAAATCGGGAGGGTTTTTTAGTAATACTTTTTAAGACTTTAGAGGTGAAACTTTGTTGTGATTTTTCAATCTCAAGATAAATACGGTTGGAAGAAACAAAGGCAATTTCCATACCTGAAAAAAAGGCAGAGAGAATCAAGCACACAATAATAATTAAATCTGTTTGGATCATTTAGATGAATTGGACCGCTTGTCAAATTTCTTTCGATAATGTCTCCTAAAAATAGCCATAAAAATTGAGACACTTGCAAAACCTAAAAATAGAATGGCTCTTGAAGGCTCACTATTCCATTTTACAAAGGCTTCATAAATTGATATAGTGGCAATTACCCAGTATAGTATTTCAGAAATTAGATGTTTTTTCATTGCTATTGAAGGGTGTCTAAGGGCTCTGAAACGTTTATAGTTCCAATTAGGTTTCCTGTTTGAAATTTAGTGAAATCTTTATTTGTATCTAATCTGAGGGCATCAAAATCATAATCTTTATCTTTAAATTTAAAGGGTTTTTCAGTGAAGAGCCACTCAGTTTGAGCATCCCAAAAAAGTTGTTCTGTGTTAAGCACAGAACCGTCAAATGATTTCAATTGAACATTCCCTCTAAGATCAATAAGTTTAGTTTCATCATAAAGAATTCCATAATCTGCTAACACTTCATTTTCATTACCAGCAGTATCAAAAAAAACCACTTTAAGGCCTTCTGGAAATTCTGCATAACGAAAACTAAGGTTGGTAAAGTCCAGGTGTTTAGGCGCTGTTAAAATAGCTTTAATTTTCATGGAATCAGTATAAATCATCCTTATTTTATGTGCAGTAGCTAAGGGATCTTGACGGACAATACTCAGCTCTTTTAATGCATCAGAATTATCTTCACAAGAAAGTATAAGAGTTATGATTAAAATCATAACTCTTAGTAAATTGTGTGATAAAAATTGATTCATTTTTTAAAGTGAAGGCACCTTGATACTTCTTTTAATCCAGCAGTTAAAAGTTATTGTTGTTCCTTCATTTCCTTCCGTAAATATATCAGTTTTACTTGGCGCCCTTCCACCATAACTATTAGTAGTTTGAGTGACAATTTTCTTGAGAGAAGCATCCACTTTTCCAGCTTTTCGAGCTGTTTTTTCTGCAAGCCAGTATACTGCGCGCTTGTTAAATTGAGAATCACCACATTGATTGGCGCTTTCTGCATATAAACGAGCAATCAACAAATAAGCTCGCCCTAATGATGGTTGGTATCTTAATGCTTTATTAGCATAATTTCGAGCAGATGCTTTTCGCCCTGCAATCTCAAATTTATTTGCAATCTTCATTAAAATTTTAGCCTTCTTGTAGTTGTCCTCTTCTAAGATTATTGACTCCTCATAGTACTTCAAAGCTTCTTTAGAATTTCCTCTCTTATCATTTAACAATCCAAGGTAGTATGCGGAATCAGCTGAAGGATCTAAAGAATGTAAAGCCTCTACTAAGGTTACAAACAATGGATCATCAGAACACTCCTTACTGTCCATTCTACTAGCTGCACGTTTTAACCATATAACATCTCCCTTATTAGCATCAAAATTTTTTTGATATAAGGGAATTAGATTTTCACATGTAGCTTCCTTAACTATAATTGCATCAAGATTACTCAAGTAAGTTCCAATTGCGTTTGAATTTATATTATACACTCTTTTGTTTCTAGTTTCTTTAGTTGATAAAGCAGTTCCTGATTCTTCTTTCTTGAGTATAATGTCTAATTTTTTGGCAAGCGCTGTACTTTCAATATCGAATTTTTCTGAAACCTCCTCGTATTGTTCAAATAACAACTCCATTGTTACTTCTTGGTCACCAGCTTTGTAACGGTCGAAGTATGTTTTGAAATAGTTATACAGTAATTTGGGGTTTGTAAAGCTTGTAGGATCTTTTTGATAGGCCATATCAAAAGTGTCGTAAACATCTTTTAATGTTCCAATCTTAAAATCTAAAAGGGCTTGAGCTTTTTTACTTATAACATCACCAATGATACTTTTATTTCTTCTTTTAGGGAAATATTCAATCCATTCTCCATAAAGTTTAATGATGTCTTCTTTTGCAGAAGCCACCTCCTCAGGTGTTCCGTTTTTAATTAGATCTTTTAATATTCTTTCACCATAAGAATAAACAGCTGCATTAATTGAGGGACAGCTTGTTCTAACTTTCATCCATGGTTGGAAAGCCGACTTGTAATTTTTTACTTTTGCAAACTCTGCGAAAATGGATAAATCTTGCATGCAAACGTCAGTATCTTGAGCTAATACAGGCAAATGAAATAAAAGAGTTAAAACCATTACTCTTAAAACAAGTGTCTTTTTCATTTTATTAATTTTAATTATACTTTCTTTTTATAAACCAAATATCGTTTAACGATAATCCAATACGTAAGGCAATAAGAGATTCTTTTACCAAATTATCTTCTTTTTGACCACGTTGACTTAATTCAAGACCAACATTAACATTCGAAAGGCCCCCTAAAGGTAATCCCATTCCAAAAGATATGCCAGTTTCTGTTAAAGGAATGTTATTTACGATTAGACCCATTTGTTCAGAACGTAAACCAAATCTGTAAACAACTCTACTCCAAAAATTCGTAAATGAAGTGTAATTTGGAATATAAAATCCTCCAACAGACCATTGTTTAGAGTCTCTATAGCTGATGTTGTTACGATTAAAAAAATTATTTTCGAAATTAGCGGATTTAATCCAATTTCTTTGTAATCCTATAAACCATTTTTTATTTTTCCCAAAACCTACACCAGCACGTATTGTTTCGGAAACATCTAAAGAAGTTTTTTCTAGACCAAAAGGCTGAAGATCAACTTCAACAAAATCTGAAAGTGATTCACTTAGAAGTGATTGTGTGTAAAATATTTGGTCATTTTGAGATGTTAGTGAAGTCTCTGGTTGATAAGAAAACATCCCTTGGAGCCTAAATTTCTTTTTGATGGGAATAATTGTTTGTGCAGAAAGTAAGAAGTTTAATCCTGACAAACTAGATTGATTTGTAAGAAAAGTGCCGTTGTCTACTCCCTCAGTAAACTGCCCTGTTCTGTAAAATAAATTTCCAAAATTATAATTAATAGTAGCCCCAAAAGAAAGAAATTTTGTTAGCGGAACCCCTACTGATAAATACGTTTGATTTACACCCCCAGTTCCTTCATAACGATTTAATGTTTCTGAACCATCTGCTCCAGAGACACCTTCAATTCTATAGCCCACAGAAGAATAAGGAATTATACCAAATCCAAATCCAAAAATTCCTGCAGGAATACTAACTGACAAATAGTCAAGAGAAGCGGTATCAGCATTTGTAGATTCTGTAGTAGAAGCAATATTATTATTTCGGTAATTTACACCAACCGAGTAGGTGGTTAATTTCAGGAAAGCATAACTAGCTGGGTTATTTAAATTTGCATGAATAGAGTCCGTAAAGACGTCTAAACCTCCCATGTGCCTGGTTGCCTGAGTTCCATTAAAGTTTCGTTCTCCCAAGCCGCCAGAAGAATAAGGGGATGCTGAACCACTTTGAGCAAGCGCCATGCTGGTCATTAAAATAAAGAAAAAAGGCCAATTTGTCTGTATCATGGAATTGAATTCATTACTAGTATATGGTTCAAACCTTTAGCTAAGAAATTTGAATGGGCAAATATGCTATTTTTAAATGGTTTTGGCAACATTTCCGCATCACCACCTGTTAAAATAATAGTTAAATGCTCATATTTTAGTTGATAAGCTTCAATCACACCTTTTAATTCATTTATGATTCCATTATAAACTCCTGAATGGAGCGCTGTTTCTGAAGATCTCCCATAGTCTTCTTTTATTTTTTTTGGAATTAATAAAGGTAGTTTTCCTGAATAGCGATGCATACTTTTATAACGCGTTGAAAAGCCCGGACTAATTGATCCCCCTTGATGCACCGCCTCTCTATTCAATAAATCATAGGTTATGCAACTTCCTAAATCAATGACAAGAACATCTTGTTTTGGATATAAATATGCACTAGCTGCCAATAAAGCAATACGATCTTCTCCTAACTCTAGCGAAGGGTTATAGCGTGTTGTAAAAGGTAATTTTAAATCAATTGAGCAACGAAACCATTGAAATTTTTTCAATGCAAATTGAAGTGGTTTTTCAAAAGAACCATTAACATCTGAGAGTATTGCTTTTGATAAGCCTGGATAAGATTTTTTGATTTTATTTAACGGAAATTCCCAATTGATTAATTCTTCTGAAAAAGAATCTAAAATAATATTACCATCGAAAACATAGTATTTAATGCGTGTATTACCGATATCAATAACGAGTTGCATCTATTTAATTTATTTAATCTATAAAATTACAAAGAAAATGTACAGAAATGTTTTTGTGTAAGATAAAAGGCGTTTATATTTGCACTTGCTTAAAAGCGGGGTACCTTAGCTCAGTTGGTAGAGCAAAGGACTGAAAATCCTTGTGTCCCTGGTTCGATTCCTGGAGGTACCACTTTTAATTTATAAACCCTTATTTCTTACGATAATTAAGGGTTTTTTTATTAAAAAAGCATAGAATAACAAAATGTGAAAAATTTTATTCATGCCTTTTTTAATCTTTTAAAGCCAAAGATCATTTTATAATTTTTAAATTTCATCTTCGCTATAATCAAGAAGAGTATTTTTTTCCGAGTCATCAGCAGGTAATTCCAACTGCTCTACATTTTTCAATTTAGATTGCATCATACGAGTACGAGTACCTACCAAGTTTTCTATCTCATTATTGGCTTCGTTAATTTTTTTCTGAGCTTTTTCAAGTACACCACCGAAGGTGTTAAATTCTTTTTTAACTGAAGCCAAAACATTCCAAACTTCACTACTTCTTTTTTGAATGGCTAATGTTTTAAAACCCATTTGCAGGCTATTTAACATAGCTGCAAGAGTTGTGGGTCCTGTTATCACAATTTTATATTCTCGCTGTAAAAATGTAATCATGTCTGGCTGTCTTATTACCTCAGCAAAAAGTCCTTCTGTAGGAAGGAACATAATTCCAAAGTCAGTAGTATTTGGTGGATCTATGTATTTATTTGCAATGTCTTTAGCAAACTTTTTAATGGCTAATAATAAAGCTTTCATTGATTGTTCTACGGCAACGGAATCACCTAATTCATAAGCAGTTTGAAGGCGTGCATAATCTTCTTGCGGAAACTTAGCATCTATTGGTAAAAATACAGGAGAGTCATTCACATTTCTTCCAGGAAGTTTAATGGCAAATTCTACAATAGCATCTGAACCTTTTTTTGTTTTTACATTCGTTTCATATTGATCTCGAGACATTATTTCTTCCAAAATATTTCCCAATTGAATTTCACCTAAAACTCCTCTAGTTTTTACATTGGTAAGCACTCTTTTCAAATCACCTACTCCTGACGCAATTGATTGCATTTCGCCCAATCCTTTTTGAACCTCAAGCAATTGTTTTGAAACCGAATCAAAAGATTTTCCTAAACGTTCTTCTAGTGTTTTGTGAAGTTTTTCATCAACAGTTTCGCGCATTCTTTCTAAGCGTAATTCAGTAGTTTTGATCATCTCTTCTTGTTTTAATTTCATTTGATCAAATTTTTCTTTCTGTGTCGTGTTAAAAGATTCCACACTCTTAGAAAAACTGGTTTCAAAATCTTTTAAGGTTCTACGTAATTCTTCTCTGTCATCCTTAGCCTTTTTTAACAAGGTTTCATTTAAACGTTCGAAGCTTTGGGTGAATTCATTCCTGTTTTCTTTTAAATTTTTTGAAAGCTCATCTCTATTTAATGAAAATTCTTTCTGGAGTTCGAATTTAAAAACTGTCTCAATATCTGAGGTATTAGATGTATTTTTCCTGAAAAAAAGTAATGCTACCAAAAGGGTACTAATGAGTGATAAAACAAATAATATATATTCCATAACGTTTTGTGTAAACTAAATTTAAAAAAACTCTTTAAATAATAATGAATTATTGAATATCAATTTTTTGAATAAACTGAGGAATTCCGTCAACATCTATAATTTGTGCTTGGAGCTCAAATGTTTCCCAATTTATTTGAATTTTTCCAAAATTTAACATCGTTAACAAAGGGCTTATCCTGTGTTGATTGGGTTCGTTCTTAAGGGAGTCATAGGAATGCGTTAATCCACTTGAGGTAATATCATAAATCCAATAATTTGGATTAATTTCCTGATAGGACACTTCAGCAATATGACGATCACCGCTTAAATAAATTGGTGTCTGAATTGAATATTTAGTAAGTAAATCAAAAAATCTTTTTTGAGCTAATGGAAAATTTGCCCATTTTTCATAAGGATGCTCAGCAGATAATAGTTGTATTCCACCTGCAAATAAATTAATAGTTGCATCATTGGCAGAAAGCTCATTTTCTAACCAACGCCATTGATCGGTCCCCAAAAGCAATCCTTTATTTTTTTTATATCGTTGGTTTGGACTAGAGTCTTTTTCGTAATCTTCCTTAAAATAACGGACATCTAAAAGGTATAAACAAACCTTTTGGGCACCTCCACCAAAACAATAACTTTGATAAGCACCTTCTCTTTCTTGGGCGGGGTGGTTTTTTGGTATCGCAAGAAAATCAAAAAGTAATTTCCTACTTTCTTTCTTTTTTGAAAAGCTAGCTCCAGCATCATTTTCTCCAAAATCATGGTCGTCCCAAACGCCAAGAATAGTAGTGTTTTCCTCTAGTTTTTTATACGCAGGAAGTTGTTTTTGTTGGGTATATTTTTCAGACAAATCCTTCATACTTCCTTTTTTAGAATATACTATATCTCCCAACCACACCCATACTTGTGGATCTTCATTTGTGATAGTATCCCAAATTTTGGGATCTAAATCTGTTCGGTTACATGATCCGAAATATAAAGAATTAAGAACCTTTGAGCTGGAAATATCTTGTGCCAAAAGAGTATTTTGAAATCCAATTAAAAGAAGTAAAAGGGCTAAACTTAATGGAAGATTGATTTTTAAATTAATCATTTAATTTTTAATGCTAGATTACAAAAACTTATTTTAAAAACATTTTTAATCTATTAATTCAGGAATTAATAAAGCAGGTACTTCCAGCGATTTAAACAATGTTTCAAAAGCACTAAATTCATTCTCAATTAAAACTGTTAATTCGTTCTGATGAATTTTCCATTTGGCCAATAAATCTTTAAATCTATCTTTTGATCCCTGTGTTACTTTTGGAAATTCTGAATCAACAAAACCTTTTAAATACATCCATTCAGCATTTAACTTATTGTTAAAATTAATTACATCTTGAAATGTTTTTTGATTTGGCTGTATTAAATTAATCTCCCAATCTACCAGCTTTTTTTCTATAGCTTTTGCCTTTTTAATCAATGGCGCATATGTCTGTTTACCTTTCAGAGTTTTAATATAAAATTGCAATTGAGACTGAACGGTTCGCATATGATTTACTGAAGAGTGAATATTACGCAGGACTGAATCTATCTGAATTAATAGTTTTTGTTGTGCATCAAAATCTGCAGTGGTTGCCTCTATATTAGGATTTGGCAAGAGCGTTATTTGGGTTTCTTTTTGGACTTCACCATAACTCAATCTTACCTTAAAATCACCTGGAGCAACTCTACTTCCTGCATAACTTCCATAAACAAATACTTTATCTACTGCAGGGATCGAAGCTCTTCTAAAATCCCAATGCACCCTGTTATATCCTTTTTTATTTGGTAAATTGATTTCTGGGGAGGGTCCTCCGGGCCAAGAGACAAACTCTTTTGGCTTATTAGAAGTATATGTTCTTATGACCTCATCGTTTTCTAAAATTTCTATTTTTAGCATTAGCGAATCTACTTTCTTAGGAAGATAATAGTCTAAGTAAATTCCACTTACCGGATTGGTCCCTTGATCACTTCCCTTTGCTGTTTTTCCTGAAAATAAACGGTAAGCTTTTTTAGGTTTAACAATATGAAGTTCTTTGATATTGAGGGCTTCTTGCAGAGGACTTAAATCATCCAAAATCCAAAAAGAACGCCCTGCAGTTGCAGCAATAAGATCATTGTCTTGAATGTATAAATCATTAATTGGCACAATGGGTAAATTACTTTTAAAAACATCCCATTGTATCCCATCATCATGCGAAATATAGACTCCGGTCTCAGTTCCTGCATATAATAATCCTGATATTTTTTTGTCTTCTCGAACCACTCTAGTAAAAGTATGTGCTCCTTCAATTCCTGCGGTAATTAATTCCCAATGCCTCCCATAATCTTCTGTTTTATATATGTAAGATGTAAAGTCCATGAATTTATATCGCATCAATACAGCATATGCTTTTGCTGGATCATGTGGGGAAACTTCAATACTATTTACAATACCCTCATCCATCTTTTTTGGAGTGACATTTGTCCATGTAGAACCCCCATCTTGTGTAATGTGAATCAAACCATCATCACTTCCCGTCCATAGAACATTTGGGTCATGAGACGACGCCACAAGACTCATTAAAGTATTGTAATTTTCTCCCCCAGCTGCTTCGTTCGTAAAGGGTATGCCACCGGGAACTTGCTGAGCAGCATTATTTCTAGTTAAATCTGGGCTTATTACCTCCCAGTCAATTCCACCATTTTGGGTTTTAAAAACTACATTCCCTGCGTGATAAATTATATTGGAATCAGATGGAGCACTAATAATTGGAGCATTCCAATTAAACCTATATTTAAAATCTTTTGGAACATTCCCCAGTGCCAATTCTGGGTATTCTTTAATTTCTTTTCCAGAACTTGTTTTTCGTTGCCAACGCTCAATAATTCCTTGATAACAACCCCCATAAACTTGATCTGGATTTTCTGGATCAAAAGCCAAAAAGGCACTTTCACAACCAGCTACTGAATACCAATCTTTCCAATCTATTCCTCTATCATTAGTTCTGCTTTTTATACCAATGGCTGAATTATCTTGTTGCCCTCCATATATATGATAAGGGACTTGCTTATCTGCAATTACACGATAAAACTGAGCTGTTGGCTGGTTTTGCTGGGTACTCCAACTTTTTCCTCCATTAGTTGAAACATTTGCACCTCCATCATTTGAATTAATCATGATTTGATTGTTTTTGGGATGGATCCATAATTCATGATTGTCCCCATGCGGTGTTCCCACGGGTTGAAATGTTTTTCCCTTATCTATAGATTTCAATGCAGGCGCATTAAGAACATAAACAATATTTTCATTTTGAGGGTCAGCAAATACTTCCATATAATACCATGACCTAGCAACAGCTATTCTATTTTTGTTAACTTGTTTCCAAAGTGATCCTCCATTATCTGAACGATATACACCTGATGCTTCTCCTTCAGCTTCAACATTGATATAAACTATGGATGAATTGGCTCTAGATACTGAAATTCCCGCTTTTCCAATAACTTGAGGAAGGCCCTTTTCTAGCTTATCCCAATGAGTCCCACCATCTGTAGACTTATATATTCCAGAGCCTGGGCCACCAGATCGCATTTGCCAAGGTGAACGTGCATGATCCCAAAGTGCAGCATAAAGAATTCGTGGATTATTCATATCCATGCTTAAAGAGGCTGCTCCTACCGTATCATTAATGTAAAGTACTTTACTCCAAGTTTTACCTCCGTTTAAAGTTCTATAGATTCCACGGTCTTCACTAGGGCCATATTGTGCACCTTGTACAGCAGCAAAAATAATATCAGGTTGTGTTGGATGAATCTGAATATTCGAAATATGTCTTGAATTATCTAATCCAATATGTTTCCATGTTGTACCGGCATCATCGGATTTATAAACCCCATCTCCCATTGAGGACATAACCCCACGAGCAGCATGCTCTCCCATTCCAACAACAACAATATTAGAGTCACTTTCTGAAACTGCTATTGCTCCTACAGTTCCTGTTTTTAAAAACCCATCAGATATATTTTTCCATTGTATACCATTGTCTTCCGTTTTCCATACACCTCCACCTGTTGTGCCCATGTAAAAGGTAGCCAAAGCATTATAAACTCCTGTAGAAGTGACACTTCTTCCGCCCCTAAAAGGACCAATATTCCGCCATTTAAGATTATTGAATTTCAAAGAAGATATATCCTGCTTTTGGTTAGATTTCTTGTTTTTCTGACTAAAAGAACTAGAGGTACTAAGCAACAGTATAATGAGAAAATTAGCAATTGATTTCATAAACGTGTCTGATATGGAATAATTAAAATTTGTTTTACCAAATTAATAAAAAATTGGTGAAGTTTTACTAACCTGGCTATAGTTAAAGAATAAAAATCTTATGTTATTTTTACTGGTTAACTTTCAAATCTATGAGTCTTGCAAAACCATTTTTTTCTCCTTCCGAAGTAAGCCAAAAATTTGAGACATCTTGAATTTTTACAGCTTCAATTTGAGCCTTTTCAATAGGAATTAAATACTTTTTAAGAGCAATTGAATTCCATCCATTTTTTATAAAATTTGAAACTGTATAAAAAAACTGTTCCCCTTTAAAATTATATCCTGTAAGGGCTAACAAATCATGTATTTGATTATAATCAGCAGCAGTGATTAATGATTCTACTTTTAATATAGCTGAGGGACTTAAAACATAATCTCCTGCCTTTTTAGGAAAAGTATAAAGTTCAGATTGTTGTGTAAGCCTGTTTTTTGAAAATAATACTAAAGAATCCCCGACAACTGTTAATGCCTCAGCATCAAAACTATTCAAGGCTCTTTTGGTAAAGTCTTTTTGAGCACTATAACTAATGGATATTTCCCCTCTAACTATTAATTCTTTGGTAAGGATATATATTTTTAAGTTTTTTCTATTTCCGGAATTATTTCCTGTATCTGCAATATAATAATGGTCTTCGTCTGCAGCAATGTCTTCCCAATCTTTATTTTTAATATCGTGGAAACGAACACTTTTAATCAATTTTCCTCTAAAATTAAATACATATAATTTTGGCTTGTCACCAGAATCATTATGGGTGATAAGATTTTCTCCATATACTTCTAAACCTGAGGTTTCTATTAAATCCTTCCCTAGATCAATAGTGGTATAGGATATTTGTGAAAAACCTAAAAAAGGAAGTATTAAAATTAAAAGAGTACGCATAATTAGTTAGAATTTTAAAATATTTATAGTAGCTTTTTGTTTATAAAACCTTAAAATAGGTCAGAGTATTAAGTTTTAAAATTTTAATACCTTCGTTTGTATAAATGTTTTGTGCAAATTTATGTTTTTTCTAATTGTAAATTATATTTTATGAACTTCATGTGTCGTTTAGGAATTTGTTTTCTTTTTTTAATTTTCTTGGGCTGTAACAAAGAAATTCCTTTGCAAAGTTATTTAGCCTTAGGTGATAGCTATACTGTTGGTGAAAGTGTTTCCAAATCAGAAAGATGGCCCGATCAACTCGTTGCTTCTTTAGCCAACAAAAATATTTTTTTAAATTCACCGGAAATTATAGCTAAAACAGGTTGGACCACTACTGAACTCCAAGAAGGGATTAATCTAGCGCCTTTAAATTATCCATATGATTGGGTCACTTTATTAATTGGTGTTAATAATCAATATCGCGGAAAAAGTATTGAAGAATTTGGAAGCGAATTTTATAAACTTCTAAGTCAAGCAATTGTCTTTAGTGGTAATAGAAAAGAGCGTGTTTTTGTGATGTCTATTCCTGACTGGGGTTCAATGCCATTTGCTAAAGATAATGACGTTCAAAAAATAGCTGTAGAAATTGATGCTTTTAATCAAGTTATCTATGAACTATGTGCTCAAGAAAATGTTCAATTTATTGATATTACACCACTCTCAAGAAAAGTTTCTGATTACCCCGATTGGATTGCGAAAGACGGACTTCACCCCAGTGGTGCTCAATATTCTAAATGGGTCCTTGAAATACTTCCCTTCTTTTTAAATACTAAAAATGATTGATTTATCAAATGCTAAATTACTTGATAAAAAAGATGTCCTTTCTAAATTTCATTCTCTTTTTTATCATCAAAAAAATGAAATTTACTTTGATGGTAATTCCCTTGGAAAACTTCCATTACAAGCCCAAAAAACTATTGAAGAAGCTGTCCAAAAACAGTGGGGAGAAGGATTAATTCGAAGTTGGAATCAATATTGGCTTTCATTGTCCTCAAGAATTTCTGATAAATACAGTGAATTATTAGGGGCTGAAAAAGGAGAAATAATTATAGGCGAATCAACCTCAGTAAGTTTATACCAAGTGACTTATGCCTTATTAAAAAAAGGTAACTTTCCGAAGCAACTAAGCACAGATATTCTTAATTTTCCTACAGATCTTTATGTACTTGAAGGTTTAGGGAAATCTTTCGAAATTCCTCCACTTAAAATTATTTCTTATAAAGATGAAGTTGAAGCAGAAATAGAAATACTCAAAGCTTCCATTAAAAATAATCCGGGTATTGTTTGCTTAAGTTTAGTCAGCTATAAAAGTGCCTATTTGTATCCAATGAAGCAATTGAATCGATGGGCTTCTAAACATCAAAGTATTATTGTTTGGGATTTAAGTCATGCAGTGGGGGCAGTAGCTATTGATCTTAAAGAAACCGAAACCATAATTGCCCTTGGGTGTACTTATAAATACATGAATGGTGGTCCAGGTGCACCAGCATTTCTTTATATAAATAAAGAATGGTATTCAAAGCTGTCAAATCCTATTCAGGGGTGGTTTGGGCATCAACATCCATTTAATTTTAGCAAAAAATACGAGGCTGCTAATTCTATAAAACGTTTTGCATCAGGTACCCCTGCTATTTTATCTCTTATAGGAATGGAAGCGGGAATTGATATTACACTTGAGGCTGGAATTAAACTACTTCAAGAAAAAAGCATTCAACAGTCCGAAGCGTTTATAAAAGAAGTGATCAATAAATTAGTACCTCTTGGATTTTCAATAGAAAGTCCATTAGATCATCGCAAAAGAGGATCTCATGTCACAATTTCACATTATGCTTCGTGGCAAATATGCCAGGCACTTATTGCGGGGAATGGTGAACATCCAAAAATTATTCCTGATTTTAGACCACCACATTTCATTCGTTTTGGTATTACCCCACTTTACACACGTTTTGAAGAAATTAAAAGAGTTATTGAAGTTTTGAGGGAAATTGCAGAAAGAAAATTGTATCTGAATTTTCCTTTGGAAAAATTAGAGGTAACCTAATTAAGGTTTTGTTTTAAGTAATTAACTTGAAAAAAAAAGCCTTCAGGAATTATTCCTAAAGGCCATAACCATAAACCAATTCATCATTGAAGAATTGATAAGGTAAATTTATAACAAAAAAATGTTTTAACAAGGTTTTTTTATAAAAAAAAACTTAACGAAAAAGTGGGTTACTGTGTTACCTCGTATTCTTTTTCCCAATTGGGATTCTCTAATTTATTAATAATATACTTTACTGTGATTTCTGTTCCTTCAGCAAGATCTATAAGGGATACAATCCTAATATGCTTTAAAGGTCCAGTAATGGGATCATTTTCAGATAAAATTGCATTACAATTTGGGATTTCATGGTGATTTATAAAAGCACCTAAAGGAAGCCTAATATAACCATCCTGAAAACGGGTATCATAAATGTGAGTAATTCCAAGATCAGTTCCTGCGGGAAGCATCTTGGTTGTAAACAAACCCAGGCCTTCGATTGTACTCTCTTTAATAGTTAAAAAACCAGGAAGAGGGCGCCAATTACTATCTTGAATCATGATTGTTTTTTTGTTGAATTTTCAATATTTAAAATCTACTGTTTTCTGTATTATTTAGCAATAAAACTTAATTCTAGGTATTCTTTAGGAGCTACTATAGCATTTAAGACCCTAAAAGGAAGCCTGATTTCGTTTTTCTTTACTACTGTTTTCAAGTTTAATATAATAGTTGAATTTGCTGGAATTGAAAAAAAAGTTGGGCGTTTATGAAATGTGTATTCTCCTAAATATTCCAATTGAATTGGGGCAGCACCATGGTTCGTTATTTCTATATTAGCTATGGTTTTATCCTCTGGATATTTAAGACTGTTTATAATTATATTTTCACTGATTAAAGCCCTAAGATTTTCCTCTTTACCGACCAATAAGTCTTTAAACCATATTACCGTTTTTCCTTCAAATAATGCTTTTTTTAGTGATTCTGGTGTTTTACTCTCAACCTTCACAAAGGTAATGGGGCGGTGCCCTCCTTTTGATATCTCATACTTCCAATTCGTTAAACCGTGAATGTCTGAAGTTCCCAAAATTGTTAGGTTATTGTCCAAAGCAATTTTTAATGCCTCATCAGAATACGTGTCTTCATTTACTACTTCAATACCGTGTAAAAGACGTTTTTCAATTAAAAATTTATGAAAAGGATCTAATCGAGCAATGCCATCTTTTCTTTGTGAATCCCAGTTAGGATGATTCCAGAAAACAAAACCTCCTTGTTTGTTTGCTTCTTTAATCCCAGAAAGAGAATCAGCATGAAGTAGTTTATTCCCGTCTTTAATGAAAACAGCATTAATATGTCCAGGCGCCATTTCACGTGTGATTTCTGAACCATTAATCACCTGTAATTGCTCCCCAGCTTGAATCATTCCATTTGCGATAATAAAAGAACGGTTTCTGTTAGGGTGTGGAATATCATCTGAATGTGGTTGGTACTCTAAGTGCTCTGTCATTGCAATTAAATCAAGTCCTTCTCTTCTTGCTTCTTCAACCCGAATACTTGGCCAAACATCCCCATCTGAAAAAACGGTATGGATATGCAGATCTGTACTAACCCAATGCGACCCTGGAACTGATTTAAAGAAAGATCTTTGAGCTGAAACTTTGTTAACAGACAAAAGAAAAATAATTAAAAAAGGAAATAATCGTTGATTCATATTCTTTATTTTATTAGGAAAGCTACAAAATTAATGTCATTTATTTATAATTTATAGACTAACGTATTAGTCCAAAGTCTATTTTTAAAGTAGTCGTTATCACTTCTTTTAAATGTAATTTTCTGGTAACCAGCCGATAATACTAATTTTTTATTAAACTGAATTTTAAATCCTAAAAAGGTCCAATTTTGATTATATCTATATGGAGTTCCATTCGGATTTAAAAATATAAATACCTCATCAAAAAATACCAAGTTAATGGGTACTTTTGCATCTGACTGAGTCAATAAATGTTGGTAAGTAAAGCGATATCTAATACGGCTTGAAAAAGTGAATTTTCTCAGCGATCGGTTTTCTTGGAGAGGAAGCGTCTCTTGAAAGCGGTGTTCTAATCTTAAACGAGAACTGATAAGTCCTTTTTTTAATGGTGTATTATATACGAGCTGCTCCCAAAGATTATGTTCTCTTCGCACCCTTGGAATGGAAGACAAATTGCTGTTAAAGTTTTTTATAAAGCTATATCCTGCAGTCCATTTTAAATTTTTTGATTTGCTATATGTAATAGAAGGTCTAAAAATTTGTTGATCCCATACATCTAAAAAAGATACTGTTCTGAGATGAAATTCTGAGCGAAAGCTAAGTTTTTTATTTAAACCATAATCAAAAAAAACAGCGTTCCACGCGCCATTAATTTTTTCATACTCTTGAGCAGAAATAATTATTGTAAAAAATAATAATATCCAAAAATAGTGAGAAAATTTAATTCGCATTATTTATATTTTCGCATTAATCCTTCTTGTGTAACAGAGGCAATCAGTGAGCCTTCGCTATTAAAAATACTTCCTCTAGCAAATCCTCTTGCATTAGAAGCGCTTGGACTTTCAATGGAATAAAGTAAATAATCATCAATCTTAAAGTCTCTATGAAACCACAAGGCGTGATCTAAACTAGCGTAATACATTTTTTTGTGATCAAGGTTTTTTCTATGAGGTAAGGTTGCCGACAACAACAAACTATAATCAGAAGCAAAGGCTAATAATTGATGCTGTAATGCAATATCTGCTTTTATTTTTTCTTTGGTTTTAAACCATATATGTGATAAAGGTGGTGCATTTCGGTTTTGTAAATAAATTGCTTTTCCAACAGGTTTAAATTCAAATATTTGCGGATGTGCCTTCATTAAGTATTGATATCGAATGGGATCTAATTTTTGTAGCGATTCTGCTTGTTGAATATCAGTAAGTAATAACTCTGGCGTTAAAACATTAGGCATTGTAATTTGATGGTCTAGACCCTCTTCAGCTAAATGAAAAGATGCTGCCATATTGAAAATAGCTTTTCCATTTTGAAAAGCAACAACTCTTCGAGTAGTAAAACTTTTACCATCTCTAATGGCATCCACGTGATAATCAATAGGAATATTAATATCTCCTCCCAAAATAAAATAGCCATGCATAGAATGTGCCTTTCGATTTTCTGGTACTGTTTGATATGCGGCATGTAAAGATTGTCCTAATACTTGACCGCCAAAAACTCGCCCCCATGCTGTTTTATAATTTTGACCTACAAAATGATGGGTATCTTTTTTTTCAAGCGTAAGTAAATTCAGTAAAGATTTAAGATCAATCATAAATTGTTTTATTCATTTTTTTTTCTACTCGTGTGCTCCATATTTCATGTATTGGATCACCTTTACTACTAAAACCTTGATGATGCCAATCTAGACCAGAAACTGAATATTCAAAAGGAAGTATCCTCCCTACGCTTGTATTATTTCTTGAAAAATATTCAATATGTTCCGTATAACGTTCTTCTTCAGCTGAATAATAGCCGCCTCCTGATCCAAAAAACTGAAATGTTTCTGTGTTAAAAGCTATCCACTGAAAGAAACCATCTTTTAAAAACTTCATTGTTTTTCTTGGGCGAGTAATATCCCTTTTCTGTTCCTTATTATTACGGACCCTTCCAGCCATTAGCCACTTTCCGTCTAACTCAAGTTGTAATTTTGAAATCTTATTCCATGTTTCAGTTGTGGACTGAAAGTTTATTTGTTTAATGCCGTCCTGTTCAAACTTAGAATTAAACTCTAAATTTACCATAAACTGTTTATCCTTTAGTTCATAAAAACCACCTCGGGTTAATACAAATTGTGGGGGCTCTTCAATATATTGGGTCTCAACAAAATATTCTTCGTCCATCAAAATTCTGTGAGTAATTATAGTCTCATTCTCTTGACTTTTAAAAGTATAAACTTGTGAGTAGCTTAAGCGAAAACAAAAAAATATAAATAAAAATAGAATCTGCTTCATTTTTTTAATTTCTATAATTTAATGCTGGTTTACGATCACCCAACATGGGGGAGTATTTAAAATCTAATCCTCTTTTTTTAATAAATTCTTCTTTCGCTGCTTTTATAATTTTAGGATTATCTAAAAGTTGCATTCCCGTTAACGCAAGGGTCTTTGCTGCAACCATCATTCCTTTGTTTCCAATATCAGTACCACCTGCTGCAACGGCTTGCCAACTGTGGGCTGGTGTGCCAGGAACCCAAGTAGCTGCTCTTAATCCAACCGTAGGAACTGCAAAACTTACATCACCTACATCTGTTGATCCTCCTGCTTTTCCATTATCGCTGTAGGGTTCTACACCTTCTATGAATTTTGTGTCTAAAACAAGTCCAAGACTTTCTGATATTTTTTTTGCAAAAACTTTTTCTGCAAGAGTATAAGAATAACCGCCAACAGTTTCCAAGTTTTTGTGTACTATTTTCTGAAGAGTTTCATTGTGTAAAAGTTCGTGAGTGCCACCGATCATTTCATACTCCATAGAGGTACCTGTTCCTAATGCAGCACCTTTTGCAGCATTAACAATACGATCAAAAACATTAACTACTTCGCTTCTAGTTGAGTGACGGGCATAGTAATAAACCTCTGCAAAGTCTGGCACAACATTCGGTGCTTCACCTCCTTTTGTAATTACATAATGAATGCGTGTACTTTCCGTAGTATGTTCACGCATCATATTTACCATATTATTCATAGCTTCAACAGCATCAAGAGAGGAGCGTCCTTTTTCAGGGGCACCAGCAGCATGTGCAGAGACGCCATAAAAACGAAATTTAGCTGATTTGTTAGCTAAAGCAGGTCGGATTCCGGCAGAATTCTTACTGTCTGCATGCCAATGAAGTGCAATGTCAACATCATCAAAAAGACCTGCACGTGTCATATATACTTTTCCTGAACCCCCTTCTTCTGCAGGACACCCATAAAAACGTATAGTTCCTGGCATGTTTTGTGCTATTAAATAGTTTTTTAAAGCTATTGAAGCTGCAGCTGAGGCAGTTCCAAACAAATGATGGCCGCAAGCATGTCCCGCTTTTGCATCATTAGAAACTTTATATGGAAGCGCTTTTTGGGACAATCCGGGCAATGCATCGAATTCACCTAAAACCCCAATTATAGGTCCTCCAGATCCATAACTGGCTATAAAAGCAGTAGGAATTTCCGCAACCCCTGTAGTTATTTCAAAGCCCTCTGCCTTTAATGTTTTTTGAAGTAACGCACTACTCTTTTCTTCTTGATAACCCATTTCGGCGTATGACCAAATTTGCTGAGCAACAGATGAATAAACTGATTTGTTCTCTTGAATTGATTTTAATATTTTTGTATACTTTGCCTGACCAAAATTTAAATTTAGTGTTAGAAATAATAAACTTGTAAATAAATAGCGCATAGCTTAAATGTTATAGTTATCCTCAAATATATTAAATAAGAAAGGGGTTTCCTAAATTTGGTTTTCTTTATAGATAGGAAAAATAATTTCTAAAACTTTGATTACTAATATATAAACTACTCTTATTTTTTAATTTTTTTTATCGGTTACTAAATAAATACCCCATAAAATAAAACCACATCCTACCCACTGAATTAGACTAAAAGTTTCACCATCTAAAATTCCCCACCCAATGGCTACAATAGGTAAAAGATAGGTGATAGATATTGAGAAAACGGGCGTAGAGATAGACACCAATGTGTTAAACATCACTTTTGCTAAAGCTGTTCCAAAAAAAGCAAGAATAAAAACATAGCCCAAGGAAATAGTTACTTCATTGTTCTTAACTAGTTGGTCGAATGGAAAGTCAGAAAACAAAAGCACTAAAGCTGCAGGAATTGAAATTGATATGAAATTTCCTAAGGCAATTCCTATGGCTGAAACACCTTGTAGTTTATACTTAATTATATTTACATTTATGGAATAACATAAGGCTGCTAACACTACAAGAAATGCATACCAACTTTCAGCTCCAGTTTTAATGGTAAATTGATTTGAAACTAAAATTAATGTTCCTCCAAAACCAATTAGAACCCCCAATATTTTCGATAATTTTGACTTAGAGTCAAAGACAAAAATTCCCATGATTATGGTGAAAAGTGGGGTCATTCCATTTAAAACTGCAGCAACAGAACTATCAATAACTGTTTCCGCAAAAGCAAAAAGATAACTTGGAAAAAAAGTGCCAAAAAATCCTGTGAATACCACCCAACTCCATGCTGATTTGGGAATTTTCTTGAGTCGTTTCCATCCAAAAATAGAAAGAATAACAGTGGTCATTAAAATACGAACGCTCCCTAATTGAAGTGGAGTTAAGCCAATCAATCCTTTTTTAATCAAAATATAAGAGCTCCCCCATATAATTGATAATAAAATAAGGAAAGTCCATTTTTTAATCGTGTTGTTCATAGAGCTACAAAAATCAACAATTTTAATAAGCATGTGCTGATGAAAATTGTATTTTTATAAAAAATTGATATGAAAAATTCTTTTTCCTTTTTTATCATTTTAAGCATTGTTTTTTTGTGGGGTTGTCAAAATAAATTGGTGCCAAAGGTAATAGAGGTTCCAATATCTCAAGAGATTCCTAAGAAAATTGAAGCTCTTGGAGAAAAAGCTTATGCTAAATTAAGCATTGAAGGAATGACCTGTGCCATTGGCTGTGCAGTGACCATTGAAAATAAATTACAAAGAACCTACGGTATTGTTAGTGCAAAAGTAGATTTTGAAACTAATACTGGATGGGTAACCTATGATGCTACTATGCTAAATCTTGACAAAATAAGCTCAGTTGTAAAATCAACAGGAGCTAGTTATTCTGTTTCTAAAATCATTTGTTTAGAAAGTATTATTCATTAAATTTTATTTCCATTTCAATGTTTCCATTAAATGGACAATATCCTTTTCAAGATAAACAGCCGCGGGATAAATAGAATCAAAATTTGGGCGAGCATAAAAATATAAAGAACCTACTAAAAAATGATCTGTACTGTCTGTCAAAAAAAATTGGTGTTGTGATGCAGCATTTCCTACCACAGAAAATAAAGTCCCGTAAACTTTATTTCTTTCATTAATAAAAACCTTTTCAGGTATTGATTCTGCCTTTGAAATATGTTTATATGGAAGCTTATAAGCATCATTTAACAAGGAATCTAGATTGTTATTAACCGTTGCATAGTTCAAATAAAGAGTTGCTTTCATTTCAGGATATACTATTTTTGGAATGGCCTGATTTCTTACTTTCACCTCTGAGAGTGAATTGTATTCCATTGAAAAGTTAGTGAGGGAAGTGAAAGGCACATAAGTGGGTATTGGATATTCTAAACGTAAATAGCCATTTGGTTTAGGTTGACTTTCTGAAGCACACCCTAGTATTAAAAATACCACTAAAGCATATCCTAATCTCATTATTTCTTTTGTTTAGGCAACATTACTTTTACTTGTGTGATCCGCATTTCATCTAATTCTTCAATACTAAAAGAATAACCAGCATAGTTAATAATTTGTTTCTTTTTAGGAAATTTTTTAGCAATTTCAAGTAACAAACCTGCTAATGTCTCTGCATCTCCTTTAACGGATTCAAAATCTTCTGATTCTTCCAGATTAACTATTTTAACAAAGTCTTTTAAATTTATTTTTGCATCAAATATATAGGTGTGATCATCTAGTTTTGAATAACTTAAATCTTCTTCGTCAAATTCATCGCTAATGTCCCCAACTATTTCTTCCATAATATCTTCCAAAGTAATAAGTCCAGAGGTTCCGCCATACTCATCTACTACAATGGCTAAATGAATTTTCTTTTGTTGGAATTCTTTTAATAAATCATCTAGCTTTTTATTTTCTGGAACGTAAATTGGTGGTTTTAATAATTTTTGCCATTTGTAATTTTTTTCATGAATATTGGGAAGCAAGTCTTTAACATATAAAATTCCTTTAATGGTATCTTTTTTTTCTGTGAAGACAGGAATTCTAGAAAATCCTTGCTCTAATATTATTGGAATAATTTCTTCAACAGTAAGAGTGTCTGAAAGGGCAAACATATCCATACGAGGGCACATAACTTCTCTAGTATCTGTGTTTCCAAAATTTACTATTCCTTCTAAAATTCGTTGCTCATCTGAGGTAGTTTCATCATTATTTGTAAGTTCTAATGCCTGTGAAAGCTTGTCTACAGAAAATTGATTTCCAGATTCTCCAAGACGCCGTTCTAAAAAAGAAGTGATTTTACTCATTGGAAAGGTAATCCAAAACAGTAAATAAGAATCTAAAACACTAATCACAGGAGCCATTCTTTTTGAAAATGATAATGCGTTTCTATTTGCATATACTTTAGGCAAAATTTCTCCAAAAATTAAAATAAGAGATGTAATAATACCCACCTCAACTAAAAGCAATACTGCTGAATTTTCTATAGTTGATAAAAAAGTATTACTCAAGATTGAAAAAAGCAAAACTATGGCAATGTTTATGAAATTATTAGCAACTAAAATAGTCGCCAATAAACGCTTAGGCTTTTTCAATAATTTAATTACTCTGGTAACTTCTATTTTATTTTCTGTTTCATTAGACTCTTCCAAAGACTTAAGTTGTAAAGAAAAAAAGGCGACTTCTGCGCCTGAAACAAGAGCTGAACAAAGTAGTAAAAAAATCACCAATCCAAATTGAAACCATTCTATTTTAGAAAGGATTAGCAGTAAACTCAAGAAGGGTAATGGGTCAGGATCCAAAAAAATAATTATTAAAAGGGTGAATCATCTGTTGTAGGGGGAGTTTCTTCTGTAGAAGTTGTTTTCAGTGGTGGTGAGGGTGAACCTTGCTCAGCCTCTTTTTTAGTTGAAAGGAAGGTAAATTCATTGACATTGATTTCCGTTGAATAACGATCATTCCCATCTTCTCCAGTCCATTTTCGATTTTTAATACGTCCTTCAATATAAATCTTATCTCCTTTAGATAGATATTTCTCACATACCTCAGCGGCTTTATTTCTTACAACTATATTGTGCCATTCGGTATTTGTAACTCTTTCTCCGCTTGTCTTATTAACATAAGATTCATTTGTGGCTAAAGGAAAGCGACCAATTGCTCCTCCTCCATCAAAATAATGCATTTTCACATCATCACCTAAATGTCCAATTAACATTACTTTATTTAATGTGCCACTCATAGTTTTAATAATTTAAATTGGTTGCAGTAGTAAATTTAATCAATCAAGGAGCAAAAGAAAAAAAAATCTTCATAAAGTTTTGAATTATAACTGGAACTGGAAGGGATTCCAGTTGTTTTAATGAGAGCCCTTCTTTAAAAGACTCATTTGTTGGTAGGATCCAGAAATGCACCCATAAAATTTGATGACTCAATTTGTGCAGAATTGGCTCAGAATTCCAAAGTATTATTTCACTTTCTGAAAAGGCTTGAATTGAAGGAAAATCATGATGATTAATCAAGGAGTTTGTATTCTTTATTTCTTGATCACTTTCTAACAAAGGAAATTGGTATAATTGCTGCCAGATTCCTTTCTGTGTTCGTTGTTCTATTAAATATCTATTCTTTTTATCTGAAGTTACCAAATAGTTAAAATGACGCTTTTTTATTTTAGTCTTTTTAATTTTAAAAGGAAGAGTTGCTATTTTATCTTGATTAAAAGCAACACACTTTATAGAAAATGGGCAACCTTGACAAGTGGGGTTTTTAGGAGTACATTGAATGGCTCCAAATTCCATTAAGGCCTGATTAAAATCACCCGGTTTCTGACTATCAATTAAATCCATTGCCTTAGCCTTAAATAATTTATGTGCTGGACTAGAATTTATTGGAGTGTCTATGCCGAAATAACGAGCTAAAAAGCGATACACATTTCCATCTACAACCGCCTCAGGAATGTCATAACATATAGAGGCAATTGCACTTGCAGTATAGTCACCCACACCCTTAAGTTTAATTAGGTCATCAAAAGATGAAGGGAAAACACCTGCGCATTCAAAGTGAATGTATTTAGCGGTTGCATGAAGATTTCTTGCTCTAGAATAATAGCCTAATCCTTGCCAAAGTTTTAAAACTTCGTTTTCATCTGCAGTTGCCAAGTCAGAGAGTAATGGAAAGGCTTTTAAAAAATTTTTATAGTAAGGAAGCCCCTGTGATGTTCTTGTTTGTTGGAGAATAACTTCAGATATCCAAATATGATAAGGCTCCTTGGTGGTGCGCCATATAAAGGATCTTTTATTTTCTGAATACCATAAAAGAAGTTTGTCTGTCCAATTCAAAGTTAAATAACTTGATTTTATAATCATTAAATAAAGTCGGACAAGTATAATATAAAAACTTTACACAGAGCATTTTATAATTTAAATTTATATATTTGCGAGCCTTAAATTTTAGAAATAAAAATTAAAATATGACAAAAGCAGACATTGTATCAAACATTTCTGACAAGTTAGGAGTTGACCGTGCTGATGTTCAGGCAACCGTTGAAAAATTCATGAAAGAAGTGAAAATTTCTCTTGAAAAAGGAGAAAACGTTTACCTCAGAGGATTTGGTAGTTTTATAATCAAAACACGAGCTGAAAAAACAGGGCGTAACATTTCACAAAATACAGCTCTTAAAATTCCTGCACATAATATACCTTCGTTCAAGCCTGCAAAGATTTTCGTTCAAGGAGTTAAATCTAAAGTCCCAGTTTCAAAATAAATTAGTAACATTTTAATACATAATCTCATATGCCAAGTGGTAAAAAACGTAAACGACACAAGGTAGCAACTCACAAACGTAAGAAACGTAGTAGAGCAAATCGCCACAAAACTAAAAAATAGTGTTAGGCTAAACACTTAAAAAAATACCTAAAAGTTCATTGAAACGCAGCTACAAAAAGTTTGAAAGCTGCTACAGGAAAATCCTGAAAATATTGTTTAATCCGTTATTGCGAGCCTAGCTTGTAATGACACAAAAATAATTCAGAGTGAATAAAGAATTAATTATACGTTCGCATTCCTCTGCTGTTGATTTTGCACTGCTCAAGGATGGAAAGTTAATTGAGCTAAATAAAGAAGTAGAAGACAATAAATTTTCTGTAGGCGACATATTTGTCGGTAAAATCAGAAAATCTATACCTGGGTTAAATGCCGCATTTATTGATGTTGGCCACGAGAAAGATGGTTTTTTACACTATCATGATCTCGGACCCAAACTTCCTTCACTAGTTAAATACATTAAACAGATAAGCACAGGTAAAAACAAAGATTATCTTTTAAAACAATTTCGTTATGAAAATGACATAGATAAAGACGGGAATATTGGTGATATTTTATCACCTAAACAAACCGTTTTGGTTCAAGTAGTTAAAGAACCTATATCTACGAAAGGTCCTCGATTAAGTTCAGAGATTTCATTAGCAGGTCGTTATATGGTCCTAATGCCTTTTTCTGATCGAGTATCTATTTCACAAAAGATTGAAGATAGAGCAGAGAAAAACCGCCTCAAAAAACTAGTGCAGAGTATACGTCCAAAAGGTTTTGGATTAATTATTCGTACGGTTGCTGAAGGGCAAAAAGTAGCCTCTCTTGATGCTGACATTCAACAACTTTTAACTCGTTGGAAAAACTTATCTGCTAAATTAAAGCAGATTGACAAATATCCAGCAAAAGTATTGAGTGAAATCAATCGTTCTTCAAGTATTCTGCGTGACATTTTTGATGACAACTTCACAGGCATACATGTGGATGATGCTGAAATGCAAGTCGAAATTCAAGACTATATTGAAACCATAGCCCCTGACAAAAAATCGATTGTAAAATTGTACGATAACCACCTCCCCATTTTTGAAAAATTTGGGATTGAAAGGCAAATTAAATCTGCATTTGGAACAACAGTTTCAATGTCAAAAGGTGCCTATTTAGTTATCGAACATACAGAAGCGCTCCATGTAATTGATGTCAACAGTGGAAACCGATCAAATCGTTCTAAAAGTCAAGAACAAACTGCCTTAGAAGTCAACATGATTTCTGCAACAGAAATTGCTAGACAATTGCGATTGCGTGACATGGGGGGAATTATTGTAGTAGACTTTATTGATTTAAATTCTAGCGAGAATCGGAAGAAACTTTTTGAACATCTCAGTGAGGAAATGAGTAACGACAGAACTAAACACAAGATTCTGCCACCAAGTAGATTTGGACTCATTCAGATCACGCGACAACGTGTGAGACCTGAAATGAATATCAAAACTAAAGAGCCTAACCCGAACCAAAATGGTGAAGTAGAGGCTCCTATTATTTTAATTGACAAGATCAACACAGAGCTTAGTAAAATTACTATGAACAAGCACAATCAAAAGGAAAAAATACATTTACATGTGCACCCTTTTATTGCTGCTTACCTTTTAAGCGGGATTCCATCCAAGCGTTTAAAATGGTATTTTGAATATAAAAAGTGGATTCGTATTGTTCCACGCCATGCTTATCAATATTTGGAGTTTCGTTTTTTAAATAAAGAGCGAAGAAGACTCCGCAATTAATACTTAAAAACCGCCTAATCTAACGATTAGGCGGTTTTTTTTTTCATAATTTTTATGAATAATAATTTTGATCCATTAGCAGGCACATCAATAAGCTAAAACTCTATATTTATAGAAATGAAAAAAGTAATTACTTTTGGAGAAATCATGCTGCGTCTAGCACCTGCTGATTTTTTACGTTTTTCCCAAGCCAATAGCTTTGATGTCGTATATGGTGGAGGGGAATCAAATGTTGCTATTTCTTTAGCAAACTATAATATACCCGTTGAATTTGTAACACGATTACCCATAAATGACATTGGTAAATGTGCACTAATGGAGCTTCGAAAAAGAGGTGTCGGCACGCAATACATTATTGAAGGAGGAGATCGTCTAGGAATTTATTTCTTAGAAACTGGAGCAGTAAGCCGAGCTAGTAAAGTAGTGTATGACCGTGCTCATTCTGCAATGTCTGAAATCACTCCAGGCATGGTTGACTGGAAAGAGGTATTTAAAGACGCTCAATGGTTTCACTGGACAGGAATCACTCCTTCCATTTCTCAAAGTGCAGCAGATGCTTGCCTTGAAGCTGTTAAAGCTGCTAGTGAATTGGAGATAACTATCTCTACGGATTTAAATTACAGAGCTAAATTGTGGAATTATGAAGTAAATCGAGAAAAAATAATGACTCAACTAACTTCTTATTGCGATATTATTTTAGGAAATGAAGAAGATGCTGAAATGCATTTTGGCATTAAGCCTAAAGGTCTAGATATCACTACTCAGGCAGAACATGTAAAAGCAGAAGCTTTCCTCTCTGTTTGCCAACAAATGCAGCGTAAATTTCCACGTGCTAAAAAGGTGATTACCACCTTACGAGGATCTATTTCAGCTTCTCATAATACTTGGGCAGGTGTTCTTTATGATGGAAAAAAATTATATGAAAGTACCGAATATCAAATCACACATATTGTAGATCGAGTTGGTGGTGGTGACTCATTTATGGGAGCTCTAATTTATGGCCTAATTCACTATCCATATAACGATCAAAAGGCTTTGGATTATGCAGTAGCTGCTTCATGTTTGAAACATACCATAAAAGGAGATTCTAATTTAGTAACTATTGAGGAAATCGAAAAACTAATGGGAGGAGACGCCTCAGGGCGTGTCGCTAGATAATTTTTTATGGCACAATACACAAGATTACACGTTATAAAACAAATGGAAGAATCAGGAATGGTTCCTCTATTTTATCATCATGATATTGATATAGCAAAAGCAGTACTAAAAGCCTGTTATGATGGTGGCGCACGATTAATGGAATTCACAAGTCGTGGGGACTTTGCGTTAGAAATATTCGATCATTTGATTAAATATGCCATCGCTGAACTACCTGGAATGATACTTGGAGTTGGATCTGTTACCGATGCTGCAACTGCTTCACAGTACATGCTTTGTGGAGCAAATTTTGTTGTTACTCCGGTATTTAGAGAAGACATTGCGATGGTTTGTAACCGTAGAAAAGTATTATGGTCTCCAGGCTGTGGTTCTCTAACTGAAATTGCAAAAGCAGAAGAATTAGGATGCGAAATTGTTAAATTATTTCCTGGAAGTATATATGGTCCTGAGTTTGTAAAAGCCGTTAAGGGCCCTCAACCTTGGACCTCAATCATGCCAACAGGGGGTGTTTCGGTCGAAAAAGAAAACCTTAAAGGTTGGTTTGATTCAGGCGTAACCTGTGTTGGTATGGGATCAAAACTTATTTCAAAAGAAATACTTTCTGCTAAAGCATATGATCGGTTAACCCTAAAAGTAAAAGAAACCTTATTGCTGATTAAACAAATAAGGGGAATCTAAAAGACCCTTATTTGTTTAAATTATCAACTCAGGACTAAAAAAATAGACATGCTCAACATAAGGGCATTTTCAATTAAAGTTGCTTCAGTCATTGGTAATTTTAAAGCTGTCCCTAAACAAGCACATTGAATATTTTTCTTGTTCATAAGAGTTTTAGTAACACCAAAGGTGGTAATCCCTAAAATAAGGATAGTAACGTATAGAGCAATGTTTAGCTCAAAACGCACTAAGAACATTAGACCTAAAGCGATTTCTATAAAAGGATAAACCCAGCCATAAAAAAGTATTTTTTCAGCCAAAGGATCATACATACTAAAAGATGTTGGAAAATTTTTTAAATCAAGCATCTTGAAAAAACTAAATACAATAAAAAATAAGCCCATAAAATCAAACATCATTTCCTTGGGGTTCCAATCTTTATAATTTAAAAAAATAACGGTTGTAGCTAGGTAAAAAAGGATGATAAATAGAGGTTGGAGTTGTTTAACCTTTGAAACCTCTTGTTCCTTTTCGGAAATTGAAGAAATATCTTGAATCCTACTTTTATATGACTTTTCAAATAAGTTGAATTTTTCAGGCAATACCTTCTTAAGTATATCAATAGAAATGGGATGCTCAAGAGTAATCGTAACTTCTTCCATTTCAAGAGAAACCTCAACATTAGTAACAAATTCAACACCCCCTATATGCTTTTCAACAGAAGTTTTACAGTCTCCACAGGTCATACCTTTAATTGTATATGTCTGTTTCATTTTCTAGTAAATTGAATGCACTTTAGTTACTAAATAAAATATAAATCTTAATTCAAATGTAGTGTAAATTGTTTTTATAAATCATAAAAAAATCTGTGTCGAGGGCTATATCAATATATGTTAGATTTTTTATCTTAGAGAGTGCTTAAAAAAAACTCCTTTACACTTGAAGAGGCTCAAAAAAGGCTTGAACACTACTGTGCCTATCAGGAGCGATGTCATTATGAAGTAGAACAAAAATTAAGAGAATTAAACATGATTTCTTCGGTACAAGAAATTATTATAACTAAACTTTTAGGAGAAAATTATTTAAATGAAACCCGTTTTTCTCAGAGTTTTGCTCGTGGAAAATTTCGAATAAAAAAATGGGGAAAAGTGCGAATAATTAGAGAATTAAAAGCCAGAAGAATTTCTGACTATAATATCAAGAAGGGCTTAAGGGAAATCTCCGATGAAGATTATAATGAGACGTTTTATACACTTTTTGAAAAAAGAAAAGCAAGTGTTGACCACTATCCACTTTATGAAAGAAAAAGAAAAATTCTAGATTATATGGTTTATAGAGGATGGGAAAAAGAAAAAATTTATGCAAGCCTAAATGACCTAAAAACATAAATTGCATCGTATCAAATTATAAAAAGTCTAATCCGTTAATAAAATCACTTTATTATTCTTCATCTCTAATGCGCCAGATTTAATTTCAAAATAAGTAGTTGATCCTTCTTGCTTGAATAAAGATTCTTGGCCTTTTTCAATGGCTATATTACCTTCAATTTTAACTTCCCCAGCTGTTAATGTAGATACAATTGGAGCATGATTATTTAACACTTGAAAAGACCCAGAGACACCTGGTACTGTGAGACTTTCTATTTCACCACTAAATAATTTAGCTTCGGGGGATACAATTTCGAGATGCATAGAATTAAACTTCAGCTAACATTTTTTCTCCTGCTTCAATAGCTTCTTCAATCGTTCCTTTTAAGTTGAACGCTGCTTCTGGCAAGTGATCTAACTCACCGTCCATTATCATATTAAAACCTTTAATAGTTTCTTTAATATCTACTAAAACTCCTGGAATTCCAGTAAACTGTTCTGCAACATGGAAAGGCTGTGACAAGAATCGCTGTACACGTCTTGCACGTGATACTGCTAATTTATCTTCCTCAGACAATTCGTCCATTCCTAATATGGCAATAATATCTTGTAATTCTTTATAGCGTTGTAACAATTCTTTTACATCCTGAGCACACTTGTAATGTTCCTCCCCTAAAATATCTGCTGTTAAAATTCTAGAAGTTGAATCTAATGGATCTACTGCAGGGTAAATTCCTAACTCAGCAATTTTACGCGAAAGAACTGTGGTTGCATCTAAGTGCGCAAAGGTAGTCGCCGGTGCAGGATCCGTAAGATCATCTGCAGGCACATAAACCGCTTGAACCGATGTGATTGATCCTTTTTTGGTAGATGTAATTCGTTCTTGCATGGCACCCATTTCAGTGGCTAGTGTAGGTTGATATCCTACTGCAGAAGGCATACGGCCTAAAAGGGCAGAAACCTCTGAACCAGCTTGAGTAAAACGGAAAATGTTATCTACAAAAAATAATACATCTTTTCCTTGACCATCTCCAGCACCATCTCTAAAATATTCAGCGATGGTGAGTCCCGAAAGTGCTACACGAGCACGTGCTCCTGGGGGTTCGTTCATTTGACCAAATACGAAAGTGGCTTTAGATTCTTTCATGGCAGCTTTATCTACCTTTGTTAAGTCCCATCCACCTTCTTCCATAGAGTGTAAAAAATCATCTCCGTATTTGATAATTCCTGATTCTAACATCTCACGTAGCAAGTCATTTCCCTCGCGAGTACGTTCTCCAACTCCGGCAAATACTGAAAGTCCACCGTGACCTTTTGCGATGTTATTAATCAATTCTTGAATCAATACTGTTTTGCCTACTCCAGCTCCACCAAAAAGTCCAATTTTCCCTCCTTTAGCATAAGGCTCGATTAAATCAATTACTTTAATTCCTGTAAATAGTACTTCCGTTGAAGTAGAAAGATCTTCGAACAAAGGAGCATCTCGGTGAATTGGAAGACCATGCTCATTTTCTTTTGGAAGGTTTTCCATTCCATCAATGGCATCACCAATAACATTAAATAAACGGCCATAAACATCTTCACCAATGGGCATCTGGATGGGGCTTCCTTTTGCTTTTACTTCCGTTCCTCTACTTAATCCATCTGTGGAGTCCATAGAGATGGTACGAACCGTTTCTTCCCCAATATGAGATTGAACTTCTAAAATAAGCTTAGAACCATTAGAATTGGTTATCTCTAAAGCGTCAAAAATTCTTGGAAGTGGATTATTTTCTCCACTGAATTGAACATCTACAACGGGGCCAATAATTTGTGAAACGGTACCTATACTTTGAGCCATTTTAATATACTTTAACGTTTATTTTTAGTGTTTATTTTTAGTGTTTATTTTAAGCTGCAAATATATGGGGTTCCTGCTAAACAGCGCCTAACTTTTATTTGTTTTTATTGAAATTTATTCTTTTTTATATCCCTTGGGATATCAAAGTGTCAAAAGAGATGTTTTTAAGAGTTATAAATTATATCATTGAGTAACCTCTAGGAAAGTATTCAGATCTCTATTTCACTGATTAGTGGTATGTTAAGGCAATAAATTCAGCGACACATGCTGGCTTTTCGTGGCCTTCCAATTCAATAATAACTGAAAGTTTATACTTAATTCCATCGGGAATAGTGGCGTATTCTAAAAGAGAAACTCTTCCTCTAAATTTTGTCCCTGCAGGAGTTGCGTTTGGGAAACGAACTTTATCCAATCCATAATTTATAATCATTGATGTATTTTGAATTTCATAGGCGTCATAGATCATTTTAGTGCACATTGACAACATTAAAAAGCCATGAGCGATAGGTTTTTTATAAGGAGAATCTTTTTCGCAGCGTTCTTTGTCTAAGTGAATCCACTGTTCGTCCTGAGTTGTTTTGGCAAAAGTGGCGATTGTTTCTTGATCCATTAAAAACCAGTCCGTAAGACCTAATTCTTTTCCAAGTGAAGCCTCCATATGTGCAATATTTTTAAAGGTAGTACGGTAGGATTCTTGAGTCTTGTTTAATGACATGGTGTTAGTTTTTAAAGAATAGTTTAATTCAAATTACATAGGCATAGCTCCTCCATTTGCATGGAGTGTTATTCCTGAAATAAAGCTAGCTTCTTTAGAGGCTAAAAATAAGTAGGCATATCCCATATCTTGGGCAGTGCCAATTCTTCCCACTGGAATTTGTGAAATACCTGTACTGATTACTTCCTTTGGCATGGAATCAGACATTTCCGATTTAATAAACCCTGGAGCAACTGCATTGACCGTTACTCCGTAACGCCCCGTTTCTTTACACAGAGCTCTTGTAAAGCCTGCAACTCCTGCTTTGGTAGCTGAGTAGTTTGTCTGTCCAAACGCACCTGCAAATCCATTGATTGATGAGGCGGAAATAATCCTACCATATCCTGCTGCTTTCATATGAGGAAGTACTGCTTTACAGGTTGTGTATAAGGAGTTTAAATTTACATTTATAACGGTGTCCCATTCTGATTGTTCCATTTTCAAAAAAGATCGATCGCGAATCACCCCTGCATTGTTAATTAAAATATCGATTTTTCCGAATTTTGATATGATTTCTTCTACCGCTTTATCAACGGATTCTTTTGCAGTAACATCTACTTTTTGAAAAAATATAGAACCTCCTTTTGAGGAAATTGAAGCTGCTGTTTCAGAGCCAGTGTCTAATACGTCCCAGAGGGCTACGGTAGCTCCTGCTTCACAAAACATCTTACAAACGCCCTCTCCTATTCCGCGAGCACCACCAGTTATTATGGCTACTTGACCTTCTAAACTAATCATTGAAATTATTTAATTGAATTATAAAGATAAAAATTTAATTGGCACTTTTAAGCATAAAAAAAGGGGCTCGAAAGCCCCTTAAAGTTATTCTATTTGATATTAAAGATCTATTGTTGCTTTTAACAATACTCTTCTCCCAATTACAGGCATATTAGGGAATGCTCTATATTTTTGGTCGAATAAGTTAGTCGCAGATAAATCAAGTCCAAATTTTTCTGAGATTTGATATCCTAGATTAAGGTCTACTAAATTTCTTTCTTGAACTATTCCAGAGTAAAACCCTTGATTAGAATAAAATTCATCATCATGTTGGAATGATAAAGCTGCTCTAAATCCTGAGGTATTGTTATAGTTAACTCCAGCTCTAATTTTAAATTTAGGAGCATTAAGATAATCCGAAAACGGAAGGTCATCATCATTCTCTTCTCCTGGAATCCATTCATTTTGACTTAACCAAGATGTATTTCCCCACCAAGTCCAGCTATCGTTTGCTCTATATTTCAAAGAAAGGTCAGCTCCCACGTGACTTCTAGTTGCATCTCCAAATCTTCTGTATCCAGAAGATATGTGGGTTATGCCATCATCTTGTGGAACTCTTAATGATTCAACTGCTCCAAAAATTGAAGCTAAAGGTGCTACTTGATTAGCATATCCTTGTCCGCCAAGACCAAAGGCTTGTGCTACACCACCAGCAAGCTGAGCTATCTGCACTGGAATAATGGGAGCGGCTATAAAGGCAGTAGCATCTGCTACTGAAGCAACTGCTGGTGAACCAGGAAATAAAGCACCCGCAGGTGCTCCTGTTGCCCATACAGCCGTTGGAATTCCATTAGCAGTATACTCAGCTTGCACTCCTGCTTGAACCTGAGCATTTACTCCGGCAGCAATAACAGCTTGAATAGTAGGATCTGCAGCAAAATCTGCTGAAACAGCAGCTCCTAAGTCATCCCCTACATTGTCTAAGCCCGTAAACTGATAGGTTGGGCCAATTGCAGTAAACTGATCAAATCCAGTTCTTTCATAAGTGTACACGTCTATTCCAACAGACCATTTGTCTGCTAAAAGACCTTTATATCCAACTTCCCAAGATTTTAACTTACCTATTTTAACTGAATCTGTTCCTGTTAAAGAATTCATAGCATCACCATTAAATAGGTTATAAGGAGTTAGAGAACCCGTCAGTTGATTTAAAGCAGGACCTGTATAGCTATTAAAGAAATTTTGCACAAAAGGAGATAAACCTGCTGTTGCTGGACTTGAATTTAATTGTCCTATTAAACCAGCGATCGTGGGTGCAGCAACTGCTCCATAAGGAATTGCTAATGGCAACCCAGGAGTTCCATAAGGTAAACTCACTCCTTGACCTGTTAGCTCAATTGGTGCATTAGCTGCAAAATTCTGTTGTTCAATCTGTCCGGATAACCATACATCAGCAACGCCTGGTGCTAAAGTAGAAACAGGGAAATCAATATAGGTCTGTAATGCTGAGGGACCGAAGGTAGCAACGTTGTAAGATAACCTAAAGGAACTCTTTGGAGTTGCTTTGTAGACCATCGCAATTCTTGGGGCTAATGCTCCTTCATCAACAAAATTAAATTGATCATAACGTAGTGCGTAAGTCAAGTCAATTTTATCTCCTAACCTAGAAGTTCCTTGACCATAAATCCCCGTTATTACATAAGGGTCGTCGTCGTCATTTCTTCCATACAAAGTATATTCAGAATCTGATCCTGTGTTTCTATAATCTGTACCCACAGTGAAATTAGAATCTAAAAAATTAGGGGCATCAAAGTTATATTGAAGTTGCGCCTCCAAAGAAGTTCTTTTGGCAACCTGACGATATCCTGTTTGATATAAAAAAGTTGGGTTATCAATACCTCCACCATCATTATAGTTGTAATATACTTGAGCAAATAAACCACCTTTTTGCAAACGAGCTTGTGCCCAGTAATCACTACCCTGAGTATATCCTGGTCCTTGAGAGCTAAAGAAAAGTCCACCACCAGTATTCACACCACCGGCAATAACACCTGAAGTATTATCATTGGGTCTAAATTCTAAATGTGCATTAACTGCAAAATTTTGATATTCTGCAGACAATGGATTTCCATCGCCATCAGGATCTAAATCTGATTGATTCAAAAGTTCTTGTCCTGGTTGTGTGGCATCAATAACTTTATTTTTGATAACGGGCTGTCTGATGGAAGTCTGAAAAGTAGAAATAAAATCAGCATCCGCAACTGGGTCTAACTGAAAATCGTCTCCTCTGTTAAAACGAGCATTAATTTTATAACCAAACGTTTTTTCGTCGTTTCTTGCAGCGTGTCGAATGGATCCACCTACAGAAGAAAGATTTCCTCCATACATCTCTATGGTAGTTCCTGGATAATCAATTGGTTTTTTTGTTATAAAATGAACTACACCAGAGGTTACTCCTGGTCCGTAAAGTGCAGAGGCTGCTCCACGAACTACTTCAATTCTTTCTAAATCAATATTTGAAATACCCGTTTGAAAACTAAATAAACTTCCTGCAGCTGGAGATACTAGGTATCTATAATCCAAAATAGGAAAAGTTGAAGTTCCAAAAGCTCCTGAGCCTGCACGCATTTCTAAATTAAGAGAGTTGGCAGATTGCTGTTGAATTTGAATTCCAGGTACGTTAATCAAGTTTCTAAAAGGATCGCTAACATTTGGAGAGTTTTTAATGTCTTTCGCTGTAATTAGTGAAACTGATGCAGGTGCATCTTGTACTTTTTCTGACCGTCTGGAGGCAGAAATAACTACTTCATCAAGATTTTGACCGTAATCAAGTGATATCATGATTTTTTGGTCTGAACTAGTTACCTCAATAGTTTTAGTGTCAAAACCAATAGAGCTAATTTCAAGTTGAAAAGGGAATTCTACACTTGTTTTAAGAGTGAAATTTCCGTCAAAATCAGAAGCAGCTCCTGTGTTAGAACCTATTACTATAACGTTAACTCCGGGAATAGCTTCTTGTGTTTCTGAATCCAATATTGTACCAGAAATAGATGTTTGAGCTATCGCAAGATTAGCTACAAAAAGCATCAAAGTAAACATTGCTGTTTTAATTACATTTTTTGTTTTCATTTGTTGTTTTTCATTTGTTATAAACTTAAGTACCCTAAAGGCTTCAATTAACCTAGGTGTACAAATCTTAAATCCGTTTAAACCATCCGGTTATTATCAAAAGCTTTAAGAATTTGGCAGTAAATTAACGATTTTTTATGATCTCCACAATTTAATAGATCATCAATTTATTTTTTCATAATTTAATCTGTTAAGTTACAGCGACTCTAAAAAACTTTAAAGGTTAACTTATTAAAGATTTTACAAGGATAAGGTATTAACAGAAGACGCCTTTGAGAAATCCTTTATAAGTTTTGCTGAAATTTTAGGATACTTATGGGGAGATGCAGTATTTTAGATCATATCAAACAATAATTTGATTTGAAACTAATAGTTTATTTAGTCCTTAAAAATATATTCCGCTACTACAATAGAATCTATTTTAGATCTGTCAACGTTTATGGGAAAAACAATATTCCAACCGATGGAGGGGTATTATTCTCTCCTAATCATCAAGGCGCATTACTTGACCCACTTGTCTTAGCATCCTTGACTAAAGGCAAAACAACATCTCTCACTAGAAGTGATGTTTTTGGAGGACCTTTTCAATGGTTTTTAGATGCTTTTTATATGCTACCTGTTTACCGAATCAGAAATGGATATAGTAATTTAAAGAAAAATGACGCAACCTTTGCCAAATGCTATGAATTACTTGGGCTTGGAAAGTTTATGCTAATGTTTTCAGAGGGAGGTCACCACAATGAATACTATCTCCAGAACCTATCAAAAGGGAGTAGCCGCCTAGCCTTCAAGGCAGTCCAAAAAAACCCAGGGAAGAAAATTTATTTACAACCTGTAGGCATAAATTATGGACACCTTCAACAACCCCGCTGTACACTTCATTTAGTTTACGGTCAACCCATTGAAGTCTCTGATTTTGTGGATCTAAAATTAACTGATGTAGAAAATATAAACATCCTTAAGCTGGAACTTCAAAATAGAATGAAAGCCTGTCTTTGGCTTCCAGATAACACTGAAAACTATTTCATTCAAAAGAAAAAAATAAATAGGCATACAACACAGGTAGATTTCAAAACACTTAAAGCTGCCCTAAGGGACAACTATACTAAAATGCCTGAAGCCAAACCAAAAAGTAAAACAAGAAAATTATTAATCTTACTGCTAAGTTTACCCAACATTGTTCCTCTTTGGATTAGTAGGAAAATAATTGGGACATTTAAGGATATCGTATGGATTAGTTCTGTAAAATATATTTTGGGCATCTTTTTATTTCCAACTTGGTGGCTTACCACTTCTGTTGCAATTGCATATTTATTCGAAAACAGAGTAATGACGACTTATCTATTGGTTTGTACCCTATCATTATTTATAAAACAAAGGATTTCTCTATCATAATTAATTTTATAATAATAAAAAATTATACTTAAAGGCTAACAACACCCCCTTAAATCTCTTAATATATTACTATATATAAGAATAATCTATTATTAATATTTTATTTATAGATTATTCAAATGTAATGCAATTAGGCTGAGTATTTGTAATTTAGTAAAATGCAAGATGTAATTATTATTGGAGCAGGACCCATTGGACTTGCCTGTGGAATAGAAGCTCAAAAAAAAGGCTTAAAATATACAATATTTGACAAAGGAACTTTGGTCAACTCATTATACCATTACCCTTTAAACATGACCTTTTTTTCTACTTCCAATAAACTTGAAATTGGTGATATTCCCTTCATATCTCATAACCCTAAACCAACACGAGCAGAAGCATTAGAATATTACCGAAGAGTCACGTCACATTGGAAACTGAATCTAAGTCTATATGAATCAATAGAAAATATTGAAACCAATCCTAAATATTTTAAGGTAACTACATCAAAAGACCAATATGTATCAAAAAATGTCATTGTTGCTTCTGGATTTTATGATCGCCCATTTTTACTGAATGTACCGGGAGAAAATCTTGATAAGGTTCGACACTATTACAAGGAACCTCATCCATATTTTGCAATGGATATTGTTGTAATTGGTGGAGCAAATTCAGCGGTTGACGCAGCTTTAGAAACCTATAGAAAAGGGGCGAAAAGTGTTACCATGATTATTCGTGAAAAAACAGTAGGCGAGAATGTGAAATATTGGGCACGACCAGATATAATTAACAGAATTAAAGAAGGTAGTATTAAAGCGTATTTTGAGGCTGATATTACGTTGATCAATCCAACATCAATTGAATTTAAAGACCGTAATGGAGCACATAAAATTCCTAATGATTTTGTATTAGCAATGACTGGCTATCAGCCAAACTTCGAACTATTAGAAAACTTAAATGTTCGCTTTGAAAAAGATACTTTTAGAACACCCAAATACTCAAAAACAACGATGGAATCAAACACAAAAGGGGTGTATTTAGCTGGAGTTGTTTGTGGAGGGTACAAAACAAATAAGTGGTTTATTGAAAATTCCCGCAACCACGCTAAAAAGGTTATGGACCATATTCATCAAAAAAAAGATCTTTAGTAAAACTTTCGATTTACTACCTTACATAAAAAAAATTGAACGTACTTATTATTCCCGACTCTTTTAAAGGAAGCTTAACGGCAAGAGAAGTTGCAGAAATAATGGAGAAAAAAATAACTCAAATTTTTCCAAAAAGCATTTCACATATTATGCCATTTTCTGACGGCGGTGAAGGTGCATTAAATATATTAGAAGATCATGCTTCAGGAAATATGGTTAATTGTGAGGCTCAAGATGCAGTCGGCAATCCCTTAAAAGTTCCTTATTTTCTATTTGAAAACGGAAATAGTGCCTGGATTGAATTATCAAAAACTTCAGGACTAACACAAATAAAAGAAACTGACCAAAATCCCCTAAAGACAACGACTATAGGTACTGGAAAAGTTATTATTGATGCGTTAAACAGGGGCTGCTCAAAAATTTATTTGGGTATTGGCGGAAGTGCTACACACGATTTAGGAACAGGCATTATAAACGCGCTAGGAGCAAAATTGATTGATTCAAAAGGAAAAGAGCTTTTTCCAAACGGAGAAAATTTAATTAATATAAAAAGCATAGACCTTTCCAAAATGAATCCTAGAGTTTTTGAAACAAAATTCATAATCGCATGTGATGTTCAAAATCCATTACTTGGCATAAATGGTTCTGCGCATACTTATGCAAAACAAAAAGGTGCCTCGCAAGAAATGGTCAATCAACTAGAAAGAGGTGGAAAAAATTTTGCTGATGTTGTGGAGCGCCAGTTTGGAGAAAAAATAGATCGTATTTCAGGAGGTGGAGCTGCAGGTGGAGTTAGCGCTGGTTTATCTGGTGTTATTAATGCAAAATTAGAAGAAGGTTTTGAATTATTAACACAACATACAAATCTAAAAAGCATTATAAAAGAAATGGATTTAGTTCTTACAGGAGAAGGAAGCTTTGACGCTCAAAGTACTTATGGAAAATTACCTTATAAAATTGCACAACTCACAAAAAAATATAATATACCTACCCTACTTTTTGCTGGAAAAACTAGTCTCATAAAAGTGTCAGGATTTCCAGAGCTTAAGGTTTATGAAACTAAACCTAAAGATATGTCAATTGAAGAGGCAATGCAAGGAGCAACTGAAAATCTGGGTATTTCACTAGAAAAAGTGCTTAACGATTATAAAAGAAACTAAATATTATGCTGTTTTCTCTCCTTAGTATTTTTATTGCAATTGCTTGGATTATTCTGGGCACCTCCTACACTAAGCTTCATCCCTTTATTGTCTTACTAATTGCAGCAGTTGTGTTATCAATTCTTTTGGGAATAGACCCACTTGAAGCAACAGGATTAATTTTTAAAGGGTTTTTCAAAATAATTAATAATATAGGTTTACTAATACTTTTTGGTACAATAATAGGAGCCGCTTTAGAGCAATCAAATGCAACCCTTGCACTTGCAAAAGGAATCTTAAAGTCTTTACAGAAACTACCCCTCCCTTATGCGGTAAGTTGTATTGGTTACTTAGTTTCAATTCCTGTTTTCTGTGATGCAGCTTTTGTGATTTTATCACAACTTAACAAAACTCTTTCTTCTCAAACTAAAACACCTTTGGTAGGGCTCACTGTTGCATTGTCAACAGGATTATTTGCTCCTCACGTTCTTGTTCCACCAACACCAGGGCCTCTTGCTGCTGCTGCTAATCTTAATTTAGAAAACCTTATCCTACTTATTGGAGTGGGTGGATCAATTGCTCTTATATTAATTTTTGTTGGGGGCTGGTATGGGAATTATCTCATTAAAAAAAACAAGTATACAGAGTCAAATGAATCATTAAAAAATCCACCCTCAGAAAAAATATTTGGCCTGCCTAGCTTTAGCAAAGCAATACTACCTATACTGATACCAATTGGCTTAATGTGCCTTGGTACTTTACTTAAAATAGTTCCCCGATTTATAGGGTTAGAATATTTAATAACTTTAACCAAGCCCACAGCTGCTTTGGGAATAGGAATGCTTTTTGTCTTTAGACTGCTATTTAAGCAACCCAAAAAAAACATTAGTAAAGCAACAAAAAAAGGTTTAAAACAGGCTATTCCCATATTGGCTATAACGGGAATGGGAGGAGCCCTAGGAAGCATTATTCAGACCATTCCTTTACAAAATTATGCACTTGAAATTTCAACTTTCTCTGGGTTTGGAATATTAATTCCTTTTATGATTGCCGCTTTACTCAAAACAGCGCAAGGTTCTTCTACAGTTGCCATTATAACAACTTCATCCATTATATTTCCGTTACTTTCTGTTTTAGGTTTAGATAGTGAAATGGGAAAGGTTTGGGCCATTATGGCCTTAGGTGTCGGATCAATGACAGTATCACATGCCAATGATTCTTATTTTTGGATTGTGTCACAAATGAGTGGTATGGATGTTAAAACTGCCTATAGAACCCATACTGTTGGCACATTACTCCAAGGCATAGTAGGACTAGTAGTGGTGTTTATTGGATTTACGATTTGGACTGCAATGTAGCGTCCTAGTAAGAAGAATAAATAATTTCCAATCGTACTCTTTTATCATCTAAAAGCTCATCGGGATGAGACCCAACCAAAATAGTTCCAAGTGGATTAAGAGTTGCTGTTAAGGGGTACAATAAATTTTCTTCTGAAAATTCAGTAATCGCTTTTACAGGAGTTAAGTTATTGATATCAGCATTAACAACCAATCCCAAATCAATATTGGTGGAATCATTTCTAATAATATTAGAAATATGATCAGTGATATTAAACTTATAACGAAAAGGAAGATCCGCATCATCAAATTCTAAAAGACCACCAAAAACATTTTTATTAACATTTCTCCCAAAATTAGAAACAGATCCATCACTTATATAATCTGAAAGTGGTGCTCCAGAATTATAATCAAAAAGATATAAGCGTTGTGCCAATAACTCTTTTGTATTTGATGTTGTTGGATCGATATAAAAAATCAAATTAGCTTCGTTAATTAACCATGGTTGACTTCTTAAATCTTCTAGCAATTCGTTTTCATTTTGATTTTCTTGAGAAAAAAGACGGACTTTTCCCATCAAACTCCCACTTTGAATGTAGATTTTATCTACAGGTGTATTATTATTTGAATTTGTAATCCTTTCTTGAATAGCTCCATCAAAAAGAGTGTTCTTTAAAGTATTTATTCTAATACCATTAAATATTAATGAAAAATCTTTTTCTGAGACTTCAATGGTATCGTCAGTTAGATCGCTAAAGGTACCTTGAGTTTGATAAACATCATATTCATATGTTACTTTTACTTCAGCATTCTGAATGTCTAAAAGCATATATAAATCATCTGAAAAATCATCCGTTCTAATAATAAGTCCTCGCGTGGCTCTTTGAAAAGCATCAATGGTGAGAAGATCATCAGTCCCTTCTTTATCAATAAGATTCTCTTGGAAGAATGATATATCCAAAGGAACTCTAATACGAGGGGTGATTCTTGTCTCAACCTGAGTGGATTCGTCAACATCAGGCGTATCAGGATCATCCTCTTCAAAATTGATACGGGTTTCTTCAAAATTCAATTGAATTATGTCATCAAACAGGACCCTGTCATAAAATCCTTCTTCAAAATAATCTTGAGTAGAGTAAAAAGCCTGGGTAGTTTCAAAATTATCTAGTGGATCTAAGCTATTAAGGTAAGCCGTAAGTTCATATACTTTTAATGAAAAAGATGCTGCACGATTACCATAAATAGAATCAATTCCATAGGAAGTGTCTCCAGTTTGGTAACCTGAATTATCGCTGTCATTGTGGTCTAAAATTCCATCGCCATCACTATCTGCGCTTAACGGATTCAATCCTGCTTGAAACTCAAAAATATCGGTTAATTCATCTCCGTCAGAATTACTCTCAGGATCATTTGGATCAAGATCTAAATCATCAATTACACCATCGAAATCTGAATCTTGCTGATTGGTGAAAAATGGAATCTCTAAGTAAACTGATGTTACTCTTTCATTCTCTGGAATAAGATTTGGATCTGACTCGTCAGGCTCATTTTCAAGTACCTGTCTGTGATTTCCAAAAAATGGATTATTTCCAATGTTTAGTTGAGCAGCGAAACTTGCCTCTGCCAAACCAAAAACAGGATGATTAATTTTACCTAGTTGGGCCAAAGGAAGACCACTTGTTTGAACTTTTCTGAGTTTTTTTTGAAACGTAAAAGCAGGTACAATTTCTTTAAGCGATTTTATAGTTTGATCCTGAAATAATTTTTCTCCAACCGGAGTATAGTCTTGATTGCAAGAAGTATAAAGTAGGAGACAAACTAGGCTTACAAATAGATTTGTTGTGAGACGCATTAATTGTTTTTTACTTTTAAAATTTTTGGCTATAAAAATCAATATAAACCTCCTCATCTTTTGATTGAGTAAAGTCTAAATTAGGTTTTTTACTTTTTTTAATTTCAGAAACCACTGTCTCAGGAAGCTTTTCATCTGACATTATAACACCGTCAGAATATTTAATTGCTATTGAAGTAAGTGCTTCGTAGCTAGCCTTTTTTAATTCCTCAATATGTTCTGGCTCAATTTTATCAAAAGCAACCTTTTCTTGGAATTTTTTGGAAAAAGGAGCTTCGAAATCAGGGGCATAAAGAGAACTTATAATTTTACTTTTCGCAAAAAGAGGCTCATCTTTATAATAAGTTTTTAGATATAATGGGAAAAGTGAGGTAAACCAACCGTGTAAATGGATAATATCTGGAGACCAGTTTAATTTTTTAACTGTCTCTACAACGCCTTTAGTGAAGAAAATCATGCGCTCATCGTTATCTTTGAAACATTTTCCTTGAGCATCATGTAAAAGTGCACGGCGCTTAAAATACTCTTCATTATCAATAAAGTAAACTTGCATGCGCTCTTTTGGAATAGAGGCAACTTTAATTATCAATGGCATATCCATATCATTAACAACTAAATTCATTCCAGACAAACGAATCACTTCATGCAACTGGTGCCTTCTCTCGTTAATTAGACCATAACGAGGCATAAAAATTCGTGTTTGGCCTCCTTTCTCATTAATCTTTTTGGGGATTTGGAACGAATTGAGCGCTTGATCAGTTTGGGGCAGATAAGGAACTACCTCAGATGAAATGATTAAAACTTTCTTGTCTTTCATATAAATGATTTCCAAATGGAAAAGTCTTGCAAAAATACAAAATTAATGCACACATACTCAAAAACTACTTACTTTAGCAACGTTAATAATATATTAAATGTTTGTATTTACTACTCATAGTGAGCTTCGTAGCTTCTTAAAAAAGCAAACAGGTAGTGTAGGTTTGGTTCCCACAATGGGCGCATTGCACAAAGGACATCTTTCTTTAGTTCAAAAAGCTGCTGAAAATAATAACTGGGTTTTAGTGAGTATTTTTATTAATCCTACTCAATTTAATAATGCTAACGATCTTGTCAAATATCCTAGGAACATGGCAAAAGACATTGAATTACTTACTCTTTACAATAAAAAGCTTATCATTTATGCCCCTAATGATTCTGATTTGTATCCTAAGACCATAAATGCTAAAAAGTATGATTTTGGAAGTCTAGCTTTACATATGGAAGGTGCTTTTAGAGACAATCACTTTAACGGTGTTGCCACAGTTGTAGAAGCGCTTTTTAGAAATTTAAAGCCAGATAGAGCTTACTTTGGTGAAAAAGACTTTCAGCAATTGCAAATAATAAAAGCCTTAAATGATCAATTAAATCTTGGAATAAAAATTATAGGTTGCCCAATTATTAGAGAAATCGATGGTATTGCCATGAGCTCTCGAAATCAACTTCTTAATAAAAAAGAACGAAATGCAGCACCTATTATACATCAAACCCTTCAAAAAATAGCTGAAAATAATGATCACTGGGATGTGAACTACATGAACCATTTTTTTAAAAAAAGTGTAGAAGAAAATTTCTTTTTAAGAGTAGAATATTTTTTTGTGGCAGAAGAAGCAACATTAATTCCAGTCAGCCATCTTAAAAAACAAAATGACTATCGAATTTTTGTGGCGGTTAATGCTGGCAAAACTAGGCTTATTGATACCCTAAAATTAGGGAGAATATAATACCTTTGCGGGATGTTAATAGAAGTGCTAAAGTCTAAAATTCATCGTGTTACTGTAACCGATGCCGATCTTAATTACATCGGGAGTATAACGCTTGATAAAAATCTTATTGATGCTGCCAATATAATTCCAGGAGAGAAGGTGCAAATTGTAAATATTAATAATGGCGAGCGGCTAGAAACTTACGTAATTGAGGGTAAAGCTGGCTCAGGAGAAGTTACTTTAAATGGCCCCGCAGCAAGAAAAGTTCAAAAAGGAGATATTATCATAATTATAAGTTACGCTCAAATGGAGTTTGAGGCTGCTAAAAAATTTAATCCTCATCTTATTTTTCCAAACGAAACTACAAACCAACTAAATTAAATTTTGGAAAAACTAAAAGCTATTTTAAAAATTTTAGTGCCTCTAAGTATTGGTCTGTTTTTTATCTTTCTAACAGTAAATGCAACTTCAAAAGAAGAGCGGGAACTAATTTATACTTATATAAAAAATGCAGATTACCGCTTTTTATTTCTGTCTATTTTTTTTGGAATTTTAAGCCATCTTTCACGTGCATACCGCTGGAAATTTATGTTGGAACCTTTGGGCTATAAACCAAGGTTTATAAATACTGTCCTTTCTGTATTAATTGGCTATATCGCCAATCTTGGAATTCCTCGTTCAGGAGAAATTTTAAGAGCTACCACCCTCAGTTCCTATGAAAAAATTCCTTTTGAAAAGACCTTTGGAACTATAATTGCTGAGCGTTTAGTTGACATGATTATCTTAATCAGTCTAATTTTACTGGCACTTAGCTTACAATTTGAACTTATTTGGAGTTTTTTAATAAAGAAACAAGTTTCGATGACAAAACTATTGTATTGGTTCTTTGGGGGTTTAATTCCTGTTATTTATATAATTCGTTTTTTGTTCAAACAAGAGAAATATCCTTTAATAGTTAAAATTAAAAAAATTTTGAAAGGATTGGTTGAGGGAATTCTTAGCCTAAAAAAAATGCCTAATAAAGGGGCATTTATTGCACACACATTGTTTATTTGGATAATGTATATGGCGATGTTTTATGTTGTGAAATGGACTGTGCCTGAAACATCAATACTTGGCTTAAATGCTTTATTACCTGCTTTTGTTATTGGTGGTCTAGCGATATCTGCTTCTAATGGTGGAATTGGAATCTATCCTTTTTCCGTAGCTTTAATGCTAGCAGCATTTGGTGTTTCAAATGAATCCGGATTGGCTTTTGGGTGGATCACTTGGACTGCACAAACCTTTATGATAATTGTCTTTGGAAGTCTTTCTTTTTTTGCACTACCTTTAGTTAATCGCAAATAAAAACGTTTATTTATAAGTTATGGCCAAAGTAAAAAAAGCT
>Ga0307986_10000181_pt1 | contig 47350 bp, 45 predicted proteins | sample EllFjometageno82_FD_203170 | JGI IMG/M metagenome (GOLD analysis project Ga0307986, IMG submission 203170) | Marine microbial communities from Ellis Fjord, Antarctic Ocean - #82 | ecosystem: Environmental > Aquatic > Marine > Unclassified | place: Southern Ocean | collected 2014-10-09 | reverse complement strand
AAGATTTTTACTAAATTTAATTTTTTGATCATCATTGAGCTCAGAATATAATTTGGTTAAAAAATTATAATTCACATTTAAATGACCTTCTTTCGTTCTTTCAATATTAATTAAATATTCTGAAAAATCTTCAAAAAAATAATCTATTCTAACTTTCAAATAGTTTGAAAGTTGTAATAATCTAATTGAACTCACACCGTTAGTTCCTTTTTCATATTTTTGTATTTGTTGAAAAGTTACGTTTATAGCCTTGGCAACTTTTGTTTGTGTGAGACCCAGTGCTAATCTTCTTAATTTTAATTTACTACCTAAATGCTTGTTAAAATTTTCTTCCATTAAGACCCCTCAAAATGATTTATAAAAAAATATTAAACTAACTTTTTGATCCAACATCAATAAAAAAATTTATTATTATCAATATATAAATGAAAGAATACGAAAACGTGTCAAGAAATATTGACTACTATTTGGTTAAATTTTTAATAAATAAAATTTATTTTTATAGTATTTGGCTTAAAAAAAGCTTAGTTCTTTCATTTTTTGGGTTGGCAAAAAAATCTTTAGTTGCTGCTTTCTCAACAATCATACCCTCATCCATAAATATCATTTGATCTGCCACTTCTTTTGCAAAGCCCATTTCATGTGTTACAACAATCATGGTCATACCTTGTTTGGCTAAGTTTACCATTACATCCAAAACTTCTTTAATCATTTCTGGGTCTAGTGCTGAAGTAGGCTCATCAAATAACATGATTTTTGGCTCCATACATAAAGCTCTAGCAATAGCAGCTCTTTGTTGTTGTCCACCAGATAGTTGTCCAGGAAATTTTTGTGCTTGATCTACAATTTGTACTTGTTCGAGATGTTGTAGTGCTAGCTTTTCAGCTTCTTTTTTTGGCATTTTTTTTACCCATATTGGTGCGAGTGAGCAATTATCCAAAATTGATAGATGTGGAAATAAGTTGAATTGTTGAAATACCATTCCAACTTCAGCTCTTACTTGTTCAATGTTTTTAGTATCTTCAGAAATTTCAATACCATCAACAATTATTGTTCCCTTTTGATGCTCTTCTAATCTATTAATACATCTAATTAATGTCGATTTTCCAGATCCAGATGGCCCACATACAACAATTTTTTCTTTAGCCTTAACGTCAAGATCTATTTCTTTTAAAACCTGAAAATCACCAAACCACTTATTTACTTTTTGAATTTGAATAATAGCATCTGTCATAACGATCTCTTATCTATCTGTTTTATATTTAAGTTCTAAATTTTGACTATATTTACTCATACTGAAACAAATAATCCAGAATATTATTCCAGCAAATACGTATCCTTCCATTGAAAAACCAAGCCATTTTGGATTAGTTTTTGCCAAATTTAACATTCCGACCACTTCTAAAAGACCAACTACAAATATTAAAGGTGTATCTTTAACAAGTGCTAAAAATGTATTAGCAATCCCTGGTATAACTAATTTTAATGCTTGTGGTAGTATTACTAATAAGTGCAACCTCCAATAACCCATACCAAGTGATTTTGCAGCATCATACTGACCCCTAGGTAGTGCTTGAAGACCTCCCCTAATAACTTCAGCTGTATAGGCAGCTTCAAATAAAGTGATAGCAACAACAACTCTAATTAATTTATCCACATAGGTGCCGTCTGGTAAAAACATAGGAAACATTACCGCTGACATAAACAAAACTGTAATTAGAGGGACGCCCCGCCAGAACTCTATAAATGATAATGATGAGTATTTAACAATTGGTAAATCAGACCTTCTTCCAAGTGCTAACATCATTCCAATAGGGAAACAGAAGATTAAAGAGAAAAATGATACAATAAAAGTTAAAGAAAGCCCTCCCCACGCACCGGTCTCAACCCATACCAATCCAAACTCACCACCTGATATTAAATAATAAATTAAAGTAAATGAGAATAAAGGTAGCAGTAATGTGTAATATATAGTTAAATATTTTTTTAATTTTAAGGGTACAAAAAATCCAACTGACATTAGCGCTAAAACAGCTATGAATGTCACATTAATTCTCCATTGTTCTGCATTGGGATACATCCCATACATAAATCTATTAAACCAAACTTTAATATAAACCCAGCAAGCTCCTCCACCGGTGCAAGCTTCTTTTGTGTTACCAGCAAAATTAGCATCAAAAATAAGCCAGTTTAATAAAGGAGGCGCAGCAAATATTATAAGAAGTATAATTGAAGTACTTAAAGCAGCATTAAAGTTACTAGTGTTAATGTTTTTATTTAGATTATCTAGAATCTTGATGCCAGAAAATTCTATTCTAATTAAATGAAGCCCTATAACTGAAAAAATTAATGGTGTGAAAAAATTGATGATCCTTGGTAAAAAAGAAGTAATATTTGTATTAAAATAGGTGTTTAAATAAAAATCAAGAATCCCAATCGAAAAAAATAAAACCCCCATTATTAAACAAATATTTCTATTTTTTTGATGTTTAGGTTTAAAAAAATCCATATGATTTATTGTCATTATTTTTCCTGTATCGCTATTCGTTTATTATACCAGTTCATTAATAATGAAATACCCAAACTGATAGTTAAATAAGTTGCCATCGTTATACCAACAATCTCTATAGCCCTACCCGTTTGCATCATTGCAGTTCCAGCAAAAACTAAAACTAAATCTGGGTAAGCAATAGCTGCAGCAAGAGATGAATTTTTAGTAAGATTTAAATATTGATTGGTTGTTGGTGGAATAATAATTCTCAATGCTTGAGGCATAATTACTAATTTCAAAACTTGACTAGGTGTAAGTCCAATTGATGCAGCGGCTTCTTTTTGACCTTTACCGATACCTTGAATCCCAGCTCTAACATTTTCAGCAATAAAAGTTGCTGTGTATAATGTCAAAGCCAAAGTCAGTGCTATTAATTCTGGTGGTATCCCCATTCCTCCATCAAAGGTATAAGAGGATTGAGACATTTGTCTTATTACAGGAAAGCTAAAAGATAAGTCTACACCACCAATTAAAAAAGTAAGCAAAGGCAATCCTATAAAAATAGCTGAAGAGATCGCTAATACTGGTAAACGCTTGCCTTCTTGCTCTTGTTTCTTTTTTGCGTACCTAGAAAAAAAGAAAATTAATATAATAGCTATAATTAACGTAACAAAAAAAACATCAAAATTTGTCCAAATCGGAGCGGGTGTAAATAGACCTTTAATTGTCAAAAAAGATGAACCCAATAACAAGGAAGCATCTTGTGGCATTGGTAGAGCTCTTAATGCAGCAAAATACCAAAAGAAAATTTGTAACAATAGAGGAATATTTCTAAAAAATTCTATGTAAAAAGAAGCTGTTTTTCTAATTAAATAGTTTGGAGACAATCTTGCTACACCAACAACGGCACCTAATAATGTTGCTAAAATGATTCCAATTACAGCAACAAGAAGGGTATTTAATAATCCTACTAAGTACGCTCTAGCGTATGAGTGTGATCCGTCATAGTCTATTAAAGAAAATTGTATATCAAAAGATGCTGATTCTTTTAAAAAACCAAAACCAAAATCAAGGCCTCTTGTTTCCATATTTTCTTGAGCATTCATTGTAAAGAAACTAAATATCAAAACTATAAATAGTAGGGTTATTACTTGAGGAAGAATTTTTTTTATTTTCATAAGAGAATGAGTATAAAAAAAGGGCTAGATAAATCTAGCCCTTTTTAAATTATTTTAGATAATAACTATCTTGCTGGTGCTACGTATAATATTCCACCTTTAGTCCATAATTGATTTGGACCTCTGTCAGGTAAAATACCAGTATCTGCGATATTTCTCTTGTAGCTTTCTCCATAATTACCAACTTGTTTGATAATTCTTAAGCTCCAATCGTTATCTAGACCTAATTTTCCACCAAGTTCACCTTCAGAACCAACAAGTCTTTTGATTTGTGGGTTTTCAGATGTTTTCATCATATCAGCGTTAGCAGATGTAATGCCATATTCCTCAGCTTCAATCATTGAGTTTAGTGACCATCTTACGATGTCTTCCCAAACTGCATCACCTTGACGTACAACAGGTCCTAGAGGCTCTTTAGAGATAGTCTCTGGTAACACGATGTGGTCATTGGGGCTACTCATTTTTGTTCTCTGTGCTGCTAGACCAGATTTATCAGTTGTGTAAGTATCACATCTGCCTGAATCGTAAGCTGCAACAACTTCATCAGCTTTTTCAAAAGCAACTGGCTCATAAGAAATTCCTTTTGAATTAAAGAAGTCTCTCATGTTTAGTTCAGTAGTAGTTCCAATGTTAGTACAAGCTGAAATTCCGTTTTTGAATTGGCTCGTAGAAGTAATTCCAGAGTCTTTTCTTACCATGAAACCTTGTCCATCATAAAAGTTAACTCCAACGAAAGTTACACCAAGATCAGCATCTCTAGTAAGTGTCCAAGTTGTGTTTCTTGATAAGATATCAATCTCACCAGATGTTAGAGCTGTGAATCTTTCTTTAGCACTTAGTGGAGTGAACTTAACTTTGTTCGCATCACCTAATACTGCAGCAGCAACTGCTCTACATACATCAACATCTAAGCCAGTCCAATTTCCAGCAGCATCAGCGTTTGAAAATCCCGGTAAACCTTGAGATACACCACATCTTACAAAGCCTTTTTTCTGAGTGTTTTTAAGTGTTTTAGACTTCTTAGCAGCCATAGTTTCAGTTGAAAAAGCAATCAAAACTGCAAACATAGCAACAAGAGAAGTCAATTGTTTTACGTATTTAAACATTTTTATTCCTCTGTTTTATTTATTTATTTGTTAACAAATAATTCAAATAAATTTGAATTGAGGTGATTAAACATCTTGGTTCAGAAATAACAATACTAAATAACAATACTAAATGTAGTGCATGTATAAAGAAAATAACAAGATATATGCATAAAAAACTAAAGATGGTGCGCTCTGGTGGACTCGAACCACCGACCCTCGGTTTAGAAAACCGATGCTCTATCCAGCTGAGCTAAGAGCGCAAAATATAAATCTTAGATGTATTTATAGTACGAATTTAATTTTTAAAAAGGAATTTTTTAGAAATTATCAACAAAGTTAATAATTCAACTCTACCAATAATCATAAATATTATTAAATAATATTTGGTAAAAAAGTGTAAATCATAGAAACTGAAGTCTCCCAATCCATACATAGATGAATTAACGGTATTCATTAATGTTAAAATAGATAGTTTAAATGAACTTTCAAAATCAATACCACTTAAAGTTAGTAAGATAACTAAAAGTAATAAAGAGATGATAAAAAAAATTATTGAAATAAAGTATTTATAAATTTCGTCTTGTTGAAAAAAATCTTTAGAAAATAGATGTTTGTTAATATAAATTTTTTTTGGTCTACTGTAAGATAAAATTTCATTAATTGAATATTTAAATAACGAATAAATTTTTAAAAATCTAATACCAGAGCTTGTAGAAAAAAAGGATCCTCCAATTATTACAAGTATTAGAAATACAAAAGAAAGATTGTCAGAATTCTTATTTAAAGAAATACCAATATTGGAAACACTGCTGGTTAATGATAAAAATAACTCACCAAAATTATTATCAAAGTTAAAAAAGATTAAAAATATTGCAAGCACAGTTACAAAATAAAAAGATAAATGAATATCCTCATTAAAAAAATTTAAGTTATGATTTTTTGTAAATAATAAATTATAAACTAAAAAAATACTAAAAAAAGAAATAAGCATTAATAGAGACATAATAATTATTTGAGAGTCATTTATTAATATATTTGACAAATTGTTAGAAGGTAAAAAACCTCCAGAGGAAACTAAAGTCATTGCCAAGTTTAAGGAATTAAATGCTCTAATATTGAAAATATTGAGAACAATAAAGATTCCTAAAGTAATTAGTGAATAAAGTAGAAAAATTTTCAAAGATTGTTTTAATGTTTCTGCCTTATTGAATGAAATAAAATTTGTTAAAGATCTTTTAAAACTATGGTCAAAAATATCTATCAATAATACTATTGAAAATAGAAAATAAAGACCTCCAACCCACTGGGATGATGATCTCCATAAAATTAAACTTTGATCAATATGATTAATATTATCGAAAATTGTGAAACCAGTAGAAGTAAATCCTGATATTGCCTCAAAATATGAATTAACAAAAGTTAAGTTATAAATACTAAAATAAAATGGTATTGAAATAATAAGTGGTAGAAAGAAATAACCTAAGAGGATAGTTAGTATTTTTTCATAAATTGTAGTTTTTTTTTCATCATTATTTTTAATTATATAAAAAATTATTGTTAATATTAAAGATATTAAAAAAGTATAAATGTAAGTATTCAAGTTTAAGTAAAGATTTAAATAGTATGAATAAATAATGTTGAAAAGAGAAAGTATTGAAATTATTCCACAAAAAATACTTAAATAAATGAACTTAAAATAATTCATTAAATTCAAATAGAGCTTATACGAAACATGTTTTCAACAACATTTAAAAAATCTTTTTGTGCTAAAAGAACAACTATATCTTCTTTCTTAAATATAAAATTTGATCTTGGAATAAGAACTTCTTCACCTCTTAATATGGCTCCAACTCTAATCTCATCAGGAAGATTTAAATTTTTCAACTCTTTATTAATTAATTCAGAGGTTTCAATAATTTCCGCTTCTATAATTTCATACTCACCATTCAATATACTATACGCATTAGCAATCGTTCCTTTATGAATATGTTTTAAAATGCTTGAGACAGTATTCATTCTTGGGTCTATAAAATCATCAATTTTTAGTGAAGATTGTAAGAGTGAATAGTTGGGTTTATTTATTAATGCCATAGTTCGCTTGTCATTTAAATCAGTCTTATCATTAGTGAATTTTTCTACTAAAACACTTACCATCAAATTATCCTCATCATCATTAGTAAGAGCCAATACGGTTTCTACTTCATCTAGGTTTGCTTCTAATAAAACTTCTTCATCAAGAGCGTCTCCATTAATAACAATAGTATCGTTTAATTCGCTTGCAATAAGTTCAGCACGTTCTTTATTTTTCTCTATGATTTTTACTCTAGCTGAGTCAAAACTTTCTTCAAGATTTTTAGCTAAGTTAAAACCAATATTTCCACCACCAATAATCAAAATTTTATTTGAAATTCTTTCGTTATGACCAAATGCATTTAGTGTATCTTTCATTTGAGATGAATTAATTATAACATATGCTTTATCATTTTTTAACATAACGTCATCTTTTTTTAGAATTGTAAATTTATCATTTCTTATAGCTCCTAAAATATTTGCGTCTAACTTTGGAAATTTTTTAGTCAATTCATTAAGTTTGATGTCTATCAATGGGCAGTTTTCATTTATCAAAATTTCAAGTAACCTAATTCTATTATTTGCAAATGGAACATTGTCCAACGCTCCAGGTGCTTCTAGTTTTCTCTGTAAAGATTTTGCAATCTCAATTTCTGGTGAAATGATTACATCTATAGGTAAATTTTCTTTATTATACACTTTTGTAAACTTAGGATTCAAATAATCTTGAGATCTTATACGGGCTATTTTCTTTGAAACATTAAAAATAGAAAATGCGATTTGGCAAATAAGCATATTTATCTCATCATTCCTTGTTACAGCAATAATCATGTCAGCTTCTGAAGCATTTGCTTTTTCTAATATTGATGGATATGTTGCTTTTCCAACAATTGCTTTAACATCAAGAATATCATCTATTTTTTGTATATCTTCACTAGATTGATCTATTACAGTAATAGAGTGTCCTTGCTCACTTAATATTTTAGCAATTGTAAAGCCAACTCTACCTGCGCCACAAATAATTATATTCATTTAATTTAATTCCTTAATTCCTAAACCTTTAAGCTTTCTGTGTAAGGCAGATCTTTCCATTCCAACAAAATTGGCAGTTTTTGATATATTGCCATTAAATTTTTTTAATTGTGTAGTTAAGTACTCCTTTTCAAAGTTTTCTCTAGCCTCTTTTAATGGTATGGATAAAGAGCTTTCTGTTGAAACACTACTTGTATCTGGGGTTTTTAAAGATTCTTTAATAATATTTGAAATCTTTTCACTACTGTCAGGGCAAAGTATTGCTATACGGTCAATTAAGTTTCTTAACTCTCTAACATTGCCAGGCCAATCATAACTAAGTAAATACTTATTATTACCGTCTATATTAAGTTCATTAAGATTGTAGTTAATGCTAAATTTTTTTGAAAAATATTTAACTAAATGAGGAATGTCTGAAATTCTTTTTTTGAGTGGTTCAACATTAATTTCAAATACATTCAAGCGATGATAAAGATCTTCTCTAAAATTCCCATTTTCTATCTCTCTTTTTATATCTTTGCTTGATGAGCATATGATTCTGACATTTACATTTGTATGATGACTACCGTTAATTCTTTTAAAATTTTGATCAATCAAAACTCGTAATATCTTAGATTGCGTTTCGAGGGGAATTTCAGAAATCTCGTCTATTAAAAGAGTTCCACTTGTTGCCTTCTCAAGAGCACCATAAACGATTGAACCATTTTTTTTTTCCTCACCAAATAACTCAAGCTCATACTTTTTGATATCTAATAATGCACCATTGAGAATTATGAATGGTCCCTTTTGTCTTTTTGATTGTTTGTGTATTTTTCTAGCAATTAATTCTTTTCCTGAGCCTGTAGGTCCATTAATAAAAACTCTACTTTCGGAGGTAGAAATCTTATTCACATGCTCTATGATATTTTGAATATTGTTACTATTCCCAATTAATTCATATGATGAGAATAGTTTACCCTCAAGTTCACTATTAATATTTTTTAAATTAATATTTTCAACTGCACGATTTACAAAATTTAGTAATCTTTCCTGATTAAATGGTTTTTCAATAAATTCAAATGCTCCAGCTTTAAGAGCCATAACGGCCATTTCAATATTTGCGTGACCTGTTATAATAATGACTGGAATATTCTTATCTTTTTTTTTAATATGAGACAACAGTTCCAAACCATCATTGTCACCTTTGTCTAATTTAACATCAATAATTGCTAAGTTAGGAAGTTTTTTATCAATTTCACGTAATGCTTGATCGTAATTGGCTGCAAGTCTTGTTTTAAAACCTGCATCAATTAACAAATCATTTATAATGTTTCTAATATCAGAATTATCATCAATAATTAAAATTTCTATATTCATTACTTATTAAATTTAATTTGTATTTGAGCTCCGTTTTCTAAAGGTTTAAAGTTTAGTGATCCTTGATGATCATTAATAATTTTATTAACAATTGCCAAACCTAAGCCTGTACCTTTTTCTTTTGTTGTAAAATATGGATTTAAAATATCTTTTATGTTATCTTTAAACATTCCAAACCCAACACCATTATCTTGAATCATAAGGTTAATGTAGGTATCTTTGTCATTTAATTCTATCTCAATTTTACCTTTATAATCCTGTATAATTTGTTTTTTTTCTTGGATACTTTCGATTGAATTTTTAATTAAATTAAAAATTACTCTAGAAAGTTGCTCACTATCTGAGTTAAAGAATATATCATTTTTAAGAGAATTGAAATCTATCACAATAGAGCTATCTAATTCCATGATTAATTTAATATTGTCTTTAATTATAATAGCTAAATTATTATTTTTTAAAATTGGTTTTGGCATTCTCGCAAAATCTGAAAATTCATTAACTAAATTTTCTATTTGTTTAATTTGTTTACCTATAATTTTTAAACTTTTTGTAAAATCTTCTTTTTCACTCAATTCCAGTTTTTCTGAATACTTTGTTTTTAACCGATCGACAGTAAGTTGAATTGGAGTTAGAGGGTTCTTAATTTCATGGGCTAATTTTCTAGCTAAACTTTCCCAAGCCTCGTGTCTTTCATTAGTAATCAATTTAGCCTGTTGTGTTTTCAACTGATAAATCATTGAATTAAAATTTTTATTTAATTGCTCCATATCTTTATCTGCTTTGATTTCTGGAACTTTAATATCAAGATTTCCCTTTCCAATGTTTGATGATGCAATTATCAAATTATTGATTGATCTAAAAAATCTTGAAGAAAATTTTATTGCAATCATTATGGATAAAAATAATAATAAGGAGACCACAACAAGATAAATAAAAATAAAAGAAATCTTTATTCCAGTTTGTTTATTTAAAACTGTATAATAAAAATTTAAAGCATCTTGTGATTCTATTAAATATTGAGATATTTTTTTATCTAAATATTTAACAATATATAAAAACTTATCTTCAAATTTTTCAAGTTTAATTATTGATGCTGATTGATTTTTATATGCATTAATTATTTTAAGTGGTCTTTTATCAGTAGAGACCATTTCCAAAACTCCTAGCAATGGTTTTTTATACTTTGTTGTATCATCTAATGTCGTCAGATAAAGATTACCCATACCATCAATTATATGAACTTCATCCATACCTCTAATTAGTTTTTGAGTATTAAGGAAGCTCTTAAATTGATTAATATTACCACGTAGAAAATTACTACTTTTGTTTAAATCAAAAGCTATTAGAATAATTTCTGATTGCGTCTTGGTTCTAACTTCTTCTGTATAGCTCTTTGCAATCGCATAAGAATTATTAACTGCTGTGGTAATTTTTTTATCTAGATATTTATCAAGGGCAAAGGTTAATAAAAATAGTGAGAATACAGAGATTAGTATTGAGGGTATTAAAGTAAATAAAGCAAAAAAAGTTATATATTTTCTGTTGGCTTTATATCCACTTACGTTTACATCAATCTTTAAGGATTTTCTAACCTCAATAAAGATAATTAAAAAAAGAATTATCAACAAAACAACATTAACAATTAGGAGTAATTGAAGGTTTTTATCACTTAACTCAATAAAACTTTTATCAATAAATGTTAAAAAAGTTAAAAATGCGAAGAATAAGGTAATTATAAAAATTATTCCTAAAATCAAATTTTTTTTGATAAAATCGAACATTATGAGATAAATAAGATATTAAATATTTTTATCATGAATAGCTGCTTTATAATACTTGCTGGAGGAGAAAGTAAAAGATTTAATTCACATACACCTAAATCATATCACCTTTATAAAGAGAAACCTCTATTAGTTCATTCAATTGATAAAGCTAAAAACTATAAAAAATTTAAAAAAATAGTGTTAGTTATTAATAAAAAACACAAAAAATTAATAAAAAATCTTAAAATTAAAGATATCCAGATTGTTATAGGTGGTAGCACTAGAGCTGAATCTGCTTATAGAGCATTAAGGAGTATCAAAAAATATAATATAAAAAATGTAATGATACATGATGCTGCTAGGCCTAATTTTTCTTTAAAACTTTTAGATAGATTGAATAAAGAACTTCAATTAAATGATTGTGTTATACCTGCAATTCAAAGTACAGATTCAATTAAAGAAAAAACTTCAAATAAAATAAAAAATTTAAAAAGACAAAACATTTATCTAATTCAAACACCTCAGGCATTTAATTATAAAAAATTATATAGCCTACAAAATGATAAAAGTATTAACATTACAGATGACGCTAGTGTATTTGCTAATGCTGGAAAAAAAATAAAAATTATTAAAGGTGAAATCAATAACAAAAAAATTACAATAAATTCAGATATCAAAATTAATAACACAATTAAATATGGATTAGGATTTGATGTCCATAGATTAATACCAAATAAAAAGCTATACCTTGGTGGAATTAAAATTCCATCACATGTTGGTACATTGGGTCATTCAGATGGTGATCCAGTATTACATGCTGTTACTGACGCAATACTTGGTGCATGTGGCATGGGTGATATAGGTGAAAAATTTTCAGATAAAGATAAAAAATTTAAAAATATTAGATCTACTATCCTATTGAATAAAATAATTGATGAAATAAAACATAAAGGATACATAATTAATAATATTGATATCAATATTATTACTCAAAAACCTAAAATTCATAAATATAAAAAAAAAATTATAAATTGTATTGCTAGTATATGTGGAATTTTACCAACACAAATAAATATTAAAGGTAAAACAACTGAAAAACTAGGTGTAATAGGTAAAGAAAAAGCTATAGCATGTGAGGTAATAGCTTCAGTAATTAAATATGATTAAAACTTTTAACTCTCTTTTAGTAACCATGTTTGGTTTGGGTAAAATCAAATTTATGCCAGGTACATTTGGATCGCTTATTACAACTGTTTTGCTTTTTTATTTATTTCATACACTTAAAGTTTCATCAAATATAATTTTAATTGGCTGGATAATTATATTTATTTATTCCTTTTATGCTGTTTCAACTCACACGAGAGATAGTAAAGATAAAGATCCAGGAGAAATTATTATTGATGAATTTTTAGGTCAATCTATACCAATTTATCTTTATGAAATATCACATGGAACAACTAAAGAAAGTGAGCTGGCAATAACCTATTATGTATTATTTTTTATACTGTTTAGATATTTTGATATTATGAAACCTTTTCCAGTAAGTTTCTTCGATAAAAATTTTAAAAATAGTTTTGGAGTAATTATGGATGACATTTGTGCAGGTTTCTATGTTGTTCTAACGCTTGTTTGTTTTATGATCGTTAAAAGTTTTGTTTTATAATGAAAAATTTAGCAAATGAACTTGTTAAAAAACTAATACAAAAAAAACTTACGATTTCATTGGCAGAATCTTGTACTGGTGGAATGTTATCTAGCATAATTACATCTATAAGTGGCTCATCTAAAATATTCCATCTAGGGCTAATCACTTACTCCAATAAAGCAAAGATGGATATTCTTAAAGTACCAAAAAAAATCATCAGTAAATATGGTGCCGTAAGCAATGAATGTTGTTTATCGATGGTTAAAAATTTAAGCAAAATTAGTAAGGCGGATATATCAGTATCAATCACTGGTATCGCTGGTCCCAATGGCGGAACTAAATTAAAACCAGTTGGATTAGTTTATATTGGGATTAAAAAAGGAAATAAAATTTTTATTAAAGAAAATCTATTTAAAAGTCAAAATAGAATATCAATCCAAAAAAAATCGGTTATAACTTCATTAAAAATAATTAATAAGATTATCTAATTTTTGGCCCAATTTATGTTATTCCAAATTCTTTCGTGGTAATAATATAGGAAAATTTTTGCTATTGCTTCAATACTTCCAATGGAAGCTCCTATTAGCAAATCTCCTGTTAATATCCATGCAATTAAGAAGGTTGTTAAACTAGCAGTAACACGCCAAGTCATTGTTTTTGCTAAAGTTCTTTTTTTGAGTTCTGCAGACATTATTTACCTTTCCACACATATATTGATGAATAGATTTATTCTATTTACCCTTAAATAAATCATTTGCTCTTTTTTGAAACGAGTCAGCTACCTTATCTAAACCATACTGAAAAGATTTACTCATTACAATATTTAAAAATTTATTTTCAATTTCAAAATCAATATCAAAAGAAATTTCTGTAAAATTTTTTTTTTCTATAAAAGTCCATTTATTATTCAGGTGTTTAAGAGGTCCTTCAATATTGGTTACATAAATGGTGTCTGTGTTTTTAAAAAACTTTACATCACTTTTATATGTTGCCTTGAATAACCCCTTACCAATTGTTAGATCAGCAATAATTGAAATTATGTCTTCTTTTTCTTTTTTTTCATAAACTTTTGAATCTAGACAATAAGGTATAAATGAAGGATAGTTTTCAATATCTAAAACCAAATCAATTAATTGCTTTTTATTGCATTCAATCAATCTCTTAACTGAGGCTTTGGGCATTATATTTTTCTATTCTATTTTTTTGCAATTGAGCAAAATCTTCATCAGCATGATAGGATGATCTAGTTAATGGTGAGGATGACACCAATAAAAAGCCTTTTGATTTTGCAATATTCTCAAGATCTTTAAATTCATCTGGATGGTAATATCTTTCTAAGGGATGATGTTTAACTGATGGCTGTAAGTACTGACCTATAGTTAAAAAATCTACATCTGCTGACCGTAAATCATCCATTACTTGAATTAATTCATCTTTATTTTCACCTAAACCAACCATCAAGCCCGATTTAGTAAAAACTTTTTTGTTAATTTTTTTTACATTTTTTAATAGTTCCAAAGAACCAAAATATCTAGCACCTGGTCTTACCTTCAAATAAAGTCTTGGTACTGTTTCAATATTATGATTAAAAACATCAAGATCTGCTTCTAAAATTTTTTTATACGCCTCACCCTTCCTTAGAAAATCAGGAGTTAAAACTTCAATCGATGTTTGAGGATTTTTTTTTCTTGTTGCTGTAATTACATCAAAGAAGTGATTTGAGCCACCATCATCCAAATCATCTCTATCAACAGAAGTTATAACAACATGTTTTAGATTTAGCTTATGTACAGCATTAGAAATTTTAAGAGGTTCAAATGGATCTAAATTTTCAGGTTTACCAGTTTTTACATCACAAAATGCACAAGCTCTGGTGCAGGTATCACCCATAATCATAAATGTTGCATGTCTTTTACTCCAACACTCTGTAATATTTGGACAGTTTGCTTCTTGGCAAACAGTCACAAGATTATTTTGGTTAACTATAGTTTTGGTTAAAAAGAATTCTTTACTATTTGTTAATTTAGATCTGATCCAAGCAGGTTTTTTTTTAATTGGATTTATAGGTTTGTTAACCTTTTCTGGATGTCTTGGTTTAATTGTCATTATCTTTAATTATATAGAGGGTCTCACCTTCTTTGCCAAACAAAAACTTTTTTCTGATTAATGTCTCTACATAATCTAAGTCTAATTTATTGCTTAATAAAGAATTTTTAAATTCAAGATCTTTAATCTTATTTGTAAGATTGGTTTCATCATCTTGTAAATTTATCAAAATTTCTTTTTTTTTAAAATAAGAAAAGAGACCTCTTTCTCCATCTAGTAGATTAAAAAAAAAATAAAGTATTAAAAATGAAGTAATTAATAAGAAATAATTTTTTTTTACTCTACCCAACATTAATAAAGTTTATTCATTTTTGCTTTGTTAGCCAGCTCTTCTTCGATACGTAGTAATTGATTATATTTAGCAACTCTTTCTGATCTTGCTAATGAACCGGTTTTAATTTGATTAGAATTAGTACCAACAGCAAGATCTGCAATAAATGTATCTTCACTATCGCCCGACCTATGCGAGATAATTGTTTTATAACCAATAATTTGAGCAAACTTAATAACTTCTAATGTTTCTGAAACTGTTCCAATTTGATTGAGTTTAATCAAAATCGAATTTGCTGAATTGTTTAAGAAACCCTTTTTAAGTCTTTCTAAATTTGTTACATAAAGGTCATCACCAACAATTTGAACATTCTTTGTAAGTTTAACTATTTTATTCCATGCTATCCAATCATTTTCAGCAAATGGGTCTTCTATGGATTTAATTTTATATTTATTTATAATTTTTTGATATTTCTTTATCGTCTCATCAATAGAAATGTATTTTTTTGAATGGATTGAATATTTATTTTTTTTGTATAACTCGTTTGCTGCTACATCTAAACAGATTGATACATCTTTACCATTTTTAAACCCTGATTTTTTTATTGCTGCAACTAATAGGTCCAAAGCCTGCTCATTATTGTTAATCATTGGTGCGAAGCCACCTTCATCTCCAACTGATGTTGATAGATTCATTTTTTTAATTAAATCTCTTAAATTATTAATTACAATAAAACAAATTTTCATCGCTTCTGCAAAGCTTTTAGCCTTATCAGGTCTAATCATAAACTCTTGAATTCTTAATTGATTATTAGCATGAACGCCTCCATTAATAATATTCATCAATGGGTAAGGTAATTTAAAATTATCTTTTATTAAAAAAGTTTTGTAAAGGGGTACTTTTTTAATTTTTGCAGAAAGTTTTTTTACGGCCATCGACACTGCTAATATTGAGTTTGCGCCTAAGTTCGTTTTTTGTCTTGTTCCATCAAGATTAATCAAAATTGTATCAATACGTACTTGATCGTGAATATTTACATTTCTAAGTCTTTTTGAAATTTTTGTATTAACAAGGTTTATAGCACTAAAAACACTTTTACCTAAATAGCTTTTATTATTTTTGTCTCTTTTTTCAAAAGCTTCATATGTTCCTGTTGATGCTCCTGATGGACAGATAGCTGAGGCACTTAAATTTTTAGTATATACTTCTGCCTCAATGGTCGGATTTCCTCTGCTGTCGAAAACTTGACGAGCTCTAATCTTTAAAATTTTACTCATTTATTTTTTTATTAAACTATCGATTTCAGATAGTTGAGATAGTAATTTTTCTAACTTATCTAACGGAACCATATTGGGTCCATCAGAGGGTGCGTTATCTGGATCCTGGTGAGTTTCAATAAAGACACCAGCAACACCAACTGCAACAGCAGCTCTTGCCAAATATTCAACAAACTCTCTTTGTCCCCCACTAGTTTCACCCAATCCACCAGGTTGCTGAACTGAATGTGTTGCGTCAAAAATAACTGGATAACCATTTTTTGCCATTATGGGTAGTGATCTCATGTCGGAGACTAAAGTGTTATAGCCAAAACTTGCACCTCTTTCTGTAACTAAAATGTTGGTATTACCAGAATCTGCAATTTTTTTTGTAACGTTAACCATATCCCAAGGAGCAAGGAACTGTCCCTTTTTAACATTAATAATATTTCCAGTTTCGGCAGCAGCAATTAATAAATCTGTTTGTCTGCATAAAAAAGCTGGTATTTGAAGTACATCAACATGTTTCGCTACAATCTTGCATTGTTCAGCATTATGAATGTCGGTTAGGATTGGAACATTTAATTCTTTTTTAATCTTATCAAAAATTGGTAATGATTGGTCAAGACCAGCACCTCTTTTACCTTTTAAACTGGTTCTGTTAGCTTTATCAAAAGAGGTTTTGTAAATAAATCCCAAATCAAATTTACTAGTAATCTCTTTAATTTTACCAGCCATATCCATTGCATGTTGCTCAGTTTCAAGTTGGCATGGACCAGCTATGATACAAATCTTATTGTTATTTGAGATCTCTATATTTCCACAATTTACTTTAATATTTTTCATTTATGATTTTTAGCAGCTTTGATAAATGAAGAGAATAAAGGATGTGGCTCCAAAGGTCTAGATTTAAATTCTGGATGAAACTGAACTGCCACAAACCAGGGATGGCTTTTTAATTCAATTATCTCAGGTAATTTGTTATCTGGGGATATTCCCGAGAAAATCATACCATTTTTTTCAAATTGATCTTTATAACTAATATTAACTTCATATCTATGTCTGTGCCTTTCTTGAATAGTTTTTGATTTATATATTTTTCTAATTAGAGAGTTTTCTTTTAACTTAGCCTCATATAGACCAAGTCTCATTGTACCACCAAGATTTTTATCTGTTCCTTTAATTAGTTTACCATCTTTATTCCATTCATTGATTAGGCCAATAATTTTAACACCATTTGTACTAAATTCGCTTGATGTGGCTTTTTTAATATTTAATTTGTTTCTAGCAAATTCAATAATAGCCATTTGCATACCAAAGCAAATTCCAAGGAAGGGAATTTTGTTTTCTCTTGCATATTTAATCGCTTCAATTTTTCCCTCAGTTCCTCTTATTCCAAAACCACCTGGTATTAAAATTCCAGACATACCTTTTAATTTATTTTTAATATCAATAATTTTTAAATTTTCAGAGTCAATTCTAACTAAATTAACTTTCAAATTATTATTGATACCACCATGTGTTAAAGCTTCATCTAGTGATTTATAAGCATCCTTAAGGTTAACGTATTTTCCAATGATTGCGATATTGATTGATTTTTTAGTATGAAGAATAATTTTGGTAATTTTTTTCCAAGGTTTTAAATTAACTTTTTTTTTTGATTTAATCTTAAAATATTCAAGAACTTGTTTATCTAGATTTTCTCTATTAAAACTAATTGGTGCTTCATAAATAGTTTTGACATCAACAGTTTGAATTACATTCTCTATATCTACATTACAAAATAAAGATATTTTCTTTCTATGATCTAGTGGAATGCTTCTTTCAGACCTACAAATAATAATATCTGGCTGAATACCTAAGCTTCTAAGTTCTTTTACAGAGTGTTGAGTTGGTTTTGTTTTGATTTCATCAGACGCCTTAAGATATGGAACTAAAGTTAAGTGAATAAATAAAGCATTTTTTTTACCCACATCATTAGAAAATTGTCTAATAGCCTCAACAAATGGAAGACTTTCAATGTCACCAATAATTCCTCCAATTTCACAAATTACAAAATCTTCTTTTGCTGTGTCATTTTTTATAAAATCCTTAATACGATTTGTTATATGGGGAATAACCTGAACAGTTTTACCAAGGTATCCACCTTTACGTTCTTTTTTTAAAACATCACTATAGATTTTTCCTGAAGTAATATTATCTGTTTTTTTTGCAGATGTTCCAGAAAATCTTTCATAATGGCCAAGATCTAAATCTGTTTCTGCTCCATCATTGGTAACAAAAACCTCACCATGTTGAAATGGACTCATTGTACCGGGGTCGACATTTAAATAAGGGTCTAATTTTCTTAATCGAACTTTGAAACCTCTTGACTGTAATAAATATGCTAGGGAAGCTGAAGAGAGACCTTTGCCTAAAGAGGAAACCACACCGCCAGTAACAAAAATATATCGCGCCATGGAATTATCTTATAGCGATTAATTTAAGAATTGAAAAGTATTAATTATTATTTTCAGGAATTGCTGGAGTATCATCAGATTTTTCTTCTATTTTATCTAAAACTGAATTAGCTGGTGTCAACTCACTTCTCGATATAATTGTTAGAGCAAGGCTGCAGATTATAAACAATGTAGCAACTACAGCGGTAGCTTTACTCATAAAATTACTGGCCGATCTAGAAAGCATGAAATTATCTTGAGAAACACCTATGCCAAGCGCTCCACCTTCAGATTTTTGAAGAAGTATTAAAAGCACAAGGATCACAGCGATCACTATGTTTAATACTAATAAAATATTTTCCATCGGGATTAACTATATGTTTTTTTGACTATATCAATAAATTTTTTAGCATTTTGAGAGGCTCCACCAATCAAAAACCCATCAATGTTGTTAATTACTTTTAAGTCCTTAATATTTTGAGGGTTAACGGAACCACCATATAAAACTTTTGGTGATTTATCTTTAAATTTATTTTTAATAAAATCAATAGTTTTAAAAAGATCTTTTGAAGTTGGAATAATGCCAGTGCCTATTGCCCAAATAGGTTCGTATGCTATAAATATACTGGATTTATTTTTTATTCCATCTAACCCAACTTTAATTTGTTTAGATAAAATTGACTTAGTTTTTTTATTTCTTTTTTCACTTAAAGATTCACCAATACAAAAAATAATTTTTAATTTTGCTTCTAGTGCACTTTTTATCTTAAGATTAATTAATTTATCATTTTCACCTTTTTCTCTGTTTTCTGAGTGTCCAATAATTACGAAGTGTGCTCCTATATTTTTTAACATACGAGAATTAACAGAACCAGTGAATGGACCATAGCTTTCACTTTCATGACAATTCTGGCCACCAATACCAATTTGGCAGTTTTTGAATTTTTTTGAGAAAGAACTTATTAAAGTATAAGGGGGGCAATAAATTAATCGACCTTTGTTTATTTCTTTAGATTTTGAAAATTTAATAACTTTATTCAATGTATTCAAGGAAGATAAGTTCCCATACATTTTCCAATTAGCTACAAAATACATGTATTTATTTGTCATAATGAAAAATTTAATCTATAGCTTTGTATTTTACAGATCAATAAATTAATAAAGCAATGATAAATCCTTTTAAGAATATTACAAAAAAAAAATTTGGTGGACTTTTACTAATTATCATTATTGTTATAGCCTTTGGATTTGGTGGTTTTGGTGGTGGATTTAATATTGGAAACCAAAACAACATAGCAAAAATCAATAATAAAAATATATCCACTCAAGATTTTATGGATTATTTGAGCAAATCTGGTTTAAGTCAACAGGTCTTAAAAAATAATATCGATAAAAATATTATTGAAGAACTTTTATCAACATTAATATCCACAACACTTCTTAGTCTTGAAATTGATGAATTAGACCTTTCAATGACAGAGGACGTGTTAATTGAGAGAATTAAGAGTAATAAAAATTTTCAAGATGAAAAAGGTATATTCAAAAGAACCTTATATGAAAAATTTTTGTTAACTAACAATTCATCTGCTCCAATTTTTGAAACAAAATTAAAAAATAATGAACTTCAGAAACAATTATTTACTTATATAGGTGGTGGAATAAAATCTCCTGAATTCATGATTAATAAATTTTACAAAGAAAATAATAAAAAATTAGATATTGACTATATTAATCTAGATATATTTTATAAAAAAACTGAAAAATTTACTGGTGAAGAAATAAAAGATTTTGTAGATGAAAATACTGAAAAACTAAAACAAGATTATATTGATTTTTCTTACGTAAATATTGGACCAAAAAATTTAATTGGTTTAGAGGAATTTAATCAAGCATTTTTTGATAAAATTGATGATATTGAAAACCAAATTTCTAAAAATGTTGATTTTAAAACAATTGTTAAAGAATTAAACTTATCACATACTTCAGTAACTGATTACGTAAACCTTGATAATAAAGAAACAACAGAGAACAAGATTTACAAATCCAGAGAAAACAAGATTCAAATTTTTGAGGATAATGGGACTTATATTTTTTACAATATAGATAATTTAAATACTAAATTACCTAGCATTGAAAATGCTAAGTTTAAGAAACAAATTAAAAATCTTCTATTTCAAAAAAAGAAGTATGAATTTAATAATAATATTATCAATGAAATAAATAAAAAAACTTTCAATCAAACATCTTTCAATAAACTTGGCAAAAATAATATTAGAAAAATAAAGCTTAACTCAATTAAAGATAATAAAAAGTTTGAAATTAATTCTATTAAAATATTATATTCTCTACCAATAAATTCTTTCACATTAATAGCAGACGAAGAAAATAATGTATTTGTTGCAAAAACTGTTAGTTATACTGAAAAAAATATAACTAAAAGTTATGCTGATTTTGATAAAATATCTACTGAAGAAATGGCTAGAAGTAAAAATAGTATCTTAAAATCATATGATTTATTTTTAAATAAAAGATATAAAGTTATAATTAATGAAAAAACTCTCGATAGAGTAAAAAATTATTTCAGATAATGTTGAACCGAAACTTTAATGATTTTAAGTTTCAGCACAAAAAAAATAGAAATCAGATTTTATATATTTCTAAAAAAACAGAAAATGATCGCGAAGTTTTAAATTTAATTGATAATTTTCTTAATGAAAAAAATAGCTTCATATTTGAATCTGTTGAGAAAGGAAAGATAAGAGGTAGGTATACCATCTTTGGTAAAAATCCTGATAAAATTTGGGAGTTTAATAATAAAAACTCTTATTTGATTGAAAATAAGACCAAAAAAAAGATTAAGGGAGATCCTGACAAAATTATTGAAAAAATAATAGAAGATTTTAAATTCAAAACACCGGCAGCATTACCCCCTATTTGTTCATTAATATCTGGGTATTTTTCATATGATTCAATAAGATACATAGAGAAAATTCCTAAAAATTGTAAGGATGATTTAAAACTACCCGACGTAAGGCTCTTAAGACCAAGAACATTAGTTATTCATGACAATTTTAAAAAAAAGATTTTTTATATTGTTAACATCTTCGGTGATGAAAAAATTTTAGATTATAAAGTAAAATATTTAGAAATTGAGAGTGAAATAAATGATTTATTAATCCAAGCTTCTTTAGAAAAAAATAATAATTATAAGAAAACTAAAATTAATATTAAGGTTAAATCTAACACAACTAAGAATAAATTTTTAGAAATGATAAATAAAGCCAAAAAATACATTAAGATTGGTGATATTTTTCAAGTAGTTTTAAGTCAGAGATTTGAAGCAAAATTATCTAAAAAACCCCTAGAAATTTATAAAAAATTAAGAATTACAAACCCTTCTCCATTTATGTATTTTTTCAATTTTCAAGATTTTCAAATAATTGGTGCAAGCCCAGAAATTCTTGTTAGACTAAGAGATAACAAAATTACTATTAGACCAATAGCAGGTACGAGACCAAGGGGTAAAGACTCTAAAGAAGATATTTTTTTTGCAAAAGATTTATTGCAAGATAAAAAGGAGCTTTCTGAACATTTAATGTTACTAGATTTAGGTAGAAACGATGCAGGTAAGGTCTGTAAAATTGGTACTATTAAAGTTACAGAGAGTTTTATTGTCGAAAAATATTCCCATGTAATGCATATAGTTTCTAATGTGGTGGGAATTTACAATAAAAAATATTCAAAATTTAAATCACTACTTGCTGGTTTTCCAGCTGGAACTGTTTCTGGTGCACCTAAAATTCGAGCCATGGAAATTATTGACGAGCTTGAATCTACAAGAAGAAAAGTTTATGCAGGTGGTATAGGCTATTTTTCAGCTAATGGTGAGTTTGATACCTGTATAGCCTTAAGAACTGCTGTTGCAAAAAATAATAAATTTTATGTTCAGGCTGGTGCAGGCATAGTTGCCGATAGTGACCCAAATAAAGAATATGAAGAAACTGTTAATAAAGCAAAAGCTTTACTAAATGCTTTAAAATAATGAAAATTATATTAATAGATAATTATGATAGTTTTACATTCAATCTGTATCACTATTTATCCTCACTAAAAGTAAAAGTTGATGTAATTAGAAATGATAAAATTAATGATAAACAAATAATTACAAGCAAATATGATAGAATTGTCATATCACCAGGCCCAGGTAATCCAACTCAATCTGGAAATTGTATTAAGATTGTTGAATCTTTATATAAAAAGATTCCAATCCTTGGTGTGTGCTTAGGTCATCAAATCATTGGCCAAGTATTTGGTTCAAAAATTATTCAAGCTAAAAAATTAATGCACGGAAAAACTAGCATGATTGAGTCAAATAAAACTGGAGTATTAAAAAATCTTCCATCAAGATTTGAAGCAACAAGATATCACAGTCTAATTATTGATAAAAAAACACTGTCTAAAGAACTTGAGATTACTGCGCAGACAAAAGATGGAACAATAATGGGGGTAAAACATAAAAAATACAATGTTCATGGTGTTCAATTTCACCCAGAAAGTATAAAAACTATTATTGGTATCAAAATATTAAAAAATTTTATTAATTACAAAAACTAATGAAAAAATTTATAGAAAAATTAAAAAATAATCAAAATTTATCCTTTGAAGAAAGTAAAACTGCTTTTGAAATACTAATGCAGGGCAAAGCCTCAGATGATCAAATATTTGATTTTTTAACACTACTTTCATTAAAAGGTGAGGTTTCTGACGAAATAGCTGGTGGTGTTTACATTCTAAGAGATAAGTCTAAAAGAGTTAACGTTAAAAACTGTGTTGATACATGTGGTACTGGAGGGGATGGTATGAATACACTAAACATATCAACAGCTTCAGCCTTATTATTAGCTAGCATGGGAATTAAAGTTGCAAAACATGGAAATAAAGCAGTATCATCTAAATGTGGGTCTGGTGACGTTCTAGAAGCTTTAAATATCAGGATTAATTTAGAACCCAAAGAAATTGAAGAGCAAATAAATAAAAATAACTTTGGTTTTATGTTTGCTCCTAACTATCATAGTGCAATGAGGTTTGTTGGACCAACAAGAAAAAAAATAGGTAAAAGAACAATATTTAATATGATTGGTCCTTTAAGTAGTCCCGCGCTTATTGAGAGGCAGGTTGTGGGTGTTTACGATAAAAGGTTACTCAAAATTTTTGCTGAAGCTTTAAAAAACTTAGATATCAAATTTGCTTGGGTTGTTAACAGTGAAGATGGTTTAGATGAAATATCACCTTATGCAAAAACAAATATAGTTCAATTAAAAGATGGTAAAATTTCAGAAATTACTGTTGACCCTAATAAGTTAAATATAGGGGCTAATAAATTTGAAGATTTATTAGGAGATGATGCCAAATTTAATGCTGGTAAAATAATTGATATATTTAAAGGTAAAGATAATGATTTTTCTAAAGCAGTTTGCTTAAATACTGCTGCTGGACTAATTGTTGCAGAAAAACATTCTTCATTTAATAATGCCTATGAAGATGCTAGAAAACACATTTTATCAGGAAAAACATATATAAGCTTAAAAAAAATACAAAATGTCTGAAAACACCCTAGATAAGATAATTAAAAAAAAAATTGAAAAAATTGATTTATTAAAAAAAACTATTTCTTTAAAATTATTAATTGAAAAAATTGATAAAAATAAATTATTTATTAATTTTAAGGAAAAAATTCAAAATAATATTGATGATAATAAGTTTTCAATAATTGCTGAAATTAAGAAAGCCAGCCCATCTGCTGGTATAATTATAAAGGAATATAATCCTATAGAAATTGCAGAGATTTATTATAAAAATAAAGTGACATGTTTATCAATCTTAACAGAGGAGGATTTCTTTCTTGGAAATTTAATTCATGTAAGTAAAGTTAAAGAGAAAATAAATCTACCTATTTTATGTAAGGATTTCTTTATAGATAAATTTCAAGTACCACTTGCGAAGAGTTATGGTGCAGATGCGATATTAATTATATTAGCTGGTGTTTCTGAGGATCTTGCTTTTGAATTGTATGAAGAAGCGTTAAAATTCAATATGTCAATAATTGTTGAAGTACATACGGTTGAAGAGGCAAAAAAAGCTCTTAATTTTAAAGAAGCTTTAATTGGAATAAATAATAGAAATCTTAAAACTTTAAAGACAGATATAAATACAACTTATGATATTCATAATATTTTGCTGAATCACCCTGGACCATTAATTTCAGAAAGTGGAATTAAAACAAAAGAAGAACTTCTTAAATTAAATGACAAAACTAAAATTAAAACTTTTTTAATCGGTGAATCACTTTTAAAAAATTTAGATAATAATTCAATTTTTTCAGTTCTTTAATCAAATAAACCCTTGTTTTAAACACCTATTAGCTATTGTTATAATAGGAGAACACTTATAGAACATATTTTGTACTTTATTTGTTCTTATGCTAACTAAAAAACAAAAAAACCTGCTTTTATTTATCAACAAGAAGTTAAGAACTTCAGGTGTGTCACCTTCCTACGAGGAAATGAAAGATTCGCTAAATCTTAAATCTAAATCAGGAATTCATAGGTTAATAAGCGCTTTAGAAGAAAGAGGGTTTATTAGAAGACTCCCTCATAAAGCAAGAGCTTTGGAGGTGATTAAACTTCCAGAAACAGCTTCTGCTAACGATATTTATAATAGTTTCTCACCAAGTGTAATTAAGGGTGGCTTAGATACAAAAATTAATAACATAAGTGAAATGGAAATACCTGTATTAGGTAGTATTGCTGCAGGAACCCCTATTGAGGCAATACAGAATGAGGTTTCTAGAATACCTCTTCCTAGTAATCTTGAAAAAAATGGTCAATATTTTGGACTTAAAGTTCAAGGAGACTCAATGATTGAAGCTGGCATCAACGAAGGTGATACGGTTATCATTAAAAGATCTGATACTGCAGATAATGGTAAAATTGTTGTTGCTCTAATTGATGAACACGAGGCCATGCTCAAAAGAATTAGGAGAAAAGGTAAAACAGTTGCTCTTGAAAGTGCAAATAGAAACTATGAAACAAAAATATTTGGGCCTGATAGAGTAAAAGTTCAAGGTGTTCTAGTATCTTTATATAGAAACTTCTAAAAAAATAGTCTAAAAATCTCACATGTCTAGCATTGCAACAAGATTTGCTCCCTCACCTACTGGGGCCCTTCATATTGGTGGTGTAAGAACTGCTTTATTTTGTTGGCTATATTCAAAAAACAAAAAGGGAACCTTTCATTTAAGAATTGAAGATACAGATAAAGAAAGATCTAAAGATGAACATAAAATTCAAATTATAAAATCATTAAAATGGATTGGTATAGAACATGACGGAGAACTATATATTCAGTCGACCAAAATAAATGATCATATTAATGTTGCTAACGAACTACTTAAGAATGGTCATGCTTATAAATGTTACTGCTCAACAGAAGAAATAGAAGGTCAAAAGAAAAAGGCTAAGCAAAAAAAACTTCCCTATACTTATAATAGGAAATGTAGAGAATTAACTAAAAGTGATGTCCCAAAAGACATTAAACCAGTAGTAAGATTTAAGAGTAAAATTGAGGGGTCTTCAATATTAAAGGACTTAGTGCAAGGAGATGTTGAAATAGATAACGTAACTATTGAAGATTTTATTATTCTAAGGAATGATGGAACTCCAACATATAATTTATCAGCAACCGTTGATGATCATCAAATGAACATGACACATATCATTAGAGGTGATGACCATAAAATAAATACTTTTAAACAAATTCAAATATATCTATCAATGAAATGGAATTTACCCTTTTTTGCACACATACCTTTGATTCATACTTTGGAAGGTAAAAAATTATCTAAAAGAGATAATGCATCAACATTAGAAGACTATTCTAAAATAGGAATAATGCCAGATGCACTGAGAAATTATTTATTGAGACTTGGGTGGTCTTATAAAGATAAAGAAATTTTTACCATGGAGGAAAGTATAGAACATTTTAATCTAGAAGGTATTGGGAAATCACCCTCCAAGCTAGATATGAGCCGAATATTATCAATGAATGAACATTATATAAAGAGCATCAGTGAAGATGAGTTATATAATCGTATTGTAAAATACTGTGAACTTTACAAAGAAAAAATTCCTAGTGATAAAGGGAATAAAATTAAACTATCTTTAATTTTTTTAAAAAATAAAGCAAAAACATTAGAAGATATATATAATAATGCTAAATATATAATTTTCGATGAAGTAAGTTTTAATCAAGATGATTTGAAACTAATTGACGATAAAGCAAAAAAAATATTAGCTAAATTTGTAAATATTATTGAAGAAATAAAAGATCTTAATAAAGAAACACTTGAACCTATTATTAATAATCTAATTAAGTCACATGAAACAAATTTTAAGGGTGTTGGACAACCAATAAGAATAGCTTTGACTGGTTCAAAATTTGGACCAGGCATTTATGATATAATTATATCATTAGGTAAAGAAGAGATGCTTAAACGGTTAGGTAATAAGATACTTAGCTAATATTGAAGACGCTTCACTGCTAGATGAAGTTTTAGATTTAATGTTGTTAATAGTTTTTTTACAATCTTCAATTTGTTTTTGCATAACATTTGGGTTTTTTAATAAATAAACTACAGAGTTATAAATTTCTTTTGCATTACATTCATCTTGTAATAATTCTGGAATTACTTCTCTATTATTTATAATATTTATAATGTTAGCAAACTTTACATTAATTAAAAATTTCATAATCCAATAATTAATCATATTAACTTTATAAATAATAATAGAGGGTATATTAGCATTACAAATTTCAAGAGATACCGTGCCAGATTTTGCTACAGCAAATACAGAACTAGATAAAATCTGATATTTTATATTTTCATCTGAAATTACTTGTGAGTTAGTTAAGTGATTATTTTTTATAAAATTAACAATTAATTCTCTATTTTCATCCGTAGCATGAAAAACAAAACTATAATCATTAAATTTTTTATTCATCAATTTAATAAAATCACATAATATAGGTAAAAAAACATTAGTTTCAGAGTTTCTACTACCAGCAAATATTGATATGATCTTTTTATCTTTAATAATTAGTGAAGATAAATCAATTTTAGATTTTTCATTTTGCTCAAGCAAAGGATGGCCGACAAAAGTATTTAAAATACCTTCTTGATCAAAATATTTTTTTTCAAAATTAAATAAAAGAAGTATGTGGTCTATAAATTTTTTAAATTTTTTAACCCTACCCTCACGCCATATCCAAACTTGTGGAGCCACATAATGAATTGTTTTGATATTGTTATTAATTTTCTTAACTCTTTCAGCAACTCTAAGTGTAAAATCTGGGCTATCAACTGTGAATAGTATGTCGGGATTAAACTTAATAATCTCTTCGACTGTTTTGTTAATTCTATTTTTTATCTTGAATATATTTAATAAAACACTGGTAAAACCCAAATAAGTAATTTCTTTAAGATTAAATATTGACTTTATACCTAAAGAACTCAAGTGTGTGCCACCAACACAAGAGAATTCAATATCAGGATTAATCTTTTTTAACTTCAATATAACTGTTGTAGCTAGCTTATCACCAGATGGCTCACCAGTTACTATAAAAATTTTTTTCATTTAGCTATTATAAAAATCTTATTTCTATTTGCATATTTAATACTTTTATTTTTATCTATAAAAATATTTTGTTTTGATTTTAACACAATTCCTTTTATTCCAGATTTCTTACAATCTTTTATTGTATCAAAACCTATAGTTGGCAAATCTATTCTGAGATCTTGTTTCTTTTTTGGAAACTTAATCAATATTCCTTGAGCGTTTTTGTCATTACTCATCATTTGTAACATTTTTTTTGTTCCATGAGTTTTTTCTTTAGTAACAATGACAGAATCTCTAACTACTAAACCTTGCACATGATTGTGTGGGTTTACCATTTTTAATGATTTAATACCTTTGTTAATTGATACTAAATCTCTTACATTAGGTTTTAATTTTGTATGACAACCTTTTGATATACTTAGTTCTGGATTATAGATATTGGATCTAATAACTTTTATTTTTTCTTTTATTAAAATTTTAATTATAGTTTTTAAGATAGCTGCATCACCAAGTTTTGCTGCTTTAATAATTCTTGGTAGGTAATAAAAACCCTTGAAATCTACTTTTAATTTAGAAAATTTAGGCTTATTTATTTTTCCAGCAAATAAAACTTTATTGCATTTATTTACTGAAAGAAACTTAAGGATTTTACTAAACTGTCCTATACTAAATGATTGAGAGTGAGGATTTTTTCTAAAAAACTTTTTTTTAGACAAATCTACAATAATGTATTTCTTATTTTTTTCTTTAAGCTTATGTAATATTTGTTTAGGAAATTCAGTATCACCAAAAAATAAACCAATCATGATTAGTTGCTATATGGAGTGCAAATTGGTCTTTTTTTATCTTTATTAATAAACTCGAGAACATCTCTTACTAAAGAATTATCTTTAAATTTTCCATTTAATTTACTTAAATTTTTACTTAAACTTTTTGATTTAAAAATTTCCTTATAAGCTTCAGTAAGTCCTAGTATTTCTTTATTTTGTACTTTGTCTCTTCTTAGGCCAATAATATTTATACCATTTAAAAAATTGCGATTACCTGTCGATAAACCGTAAGGAATTACATCTCTTGATACACCTGTCATTCCACCTATCATTGCCATTTTACCTATTCTTGTAAATTGTTGAATTCCACATTTCGCTCCTATAATAACAAAATCTTCAATTTCAGCATGACCAGCGACAGCTGAATTATTCGACATAACGATATCATTACCAATAATACAGTCATGTGCAATATGAGCACCAATCATAATCAAATTATTGCTACCTACTTTTGTTATTCCACCACCTTGAATTGTTCCAGTGTTTATGGTCACATGTTCTCTTATGGTATTATTAGCACCTATCGTAAGAGTTGTTTTTTCACCCTTATATTTTAAATCTTGTGGATCACTACCAATAGAGGCCATTGGGTAAATTTTATTATTCTTACCTATTATAGTGTGCCCGGTAATATTAACATGTGATTGAATTATAACATCATCATCAATTTCAACATAAGGACCAATAATTGTGTAAGGACCAATTATTGCACTTGAAGAGATTTTTGCTTTTGAATCTATAATTGCAGTTTTATGAATCATTTATTTATTATCTTTAATAAAATTTCTTAAATCTTTTGCCGGATACCCCATAACTTTTGAATTATCTGGAATATCTTTTATTACACCACTACCACCACCAACTTGAATATTATTACCAATTTTTAAATGACCTGAAATTCCAGCTTGTCCACCTATCATTACATTGTTTCCTAAAGTCGAGCTTCCAGCAAATCCAACCTGACCAGCAATAATACAATTATTACCTATTTTATTGTTGTGGGCTATATGAACTTGATTATCCAAAAATGTATTTTTTCCTATAATTGTATTTGACAGTGAGCCCCTATCAATAGTTGATCCACATCCAATTTCAGAGTTATCTTCAATTATAACAATACCTATATGCGGATATCTAATATTTTTTTCATTGTTTGGAAAAAAACCAAATCCTTTTTTACCAATCACACATCCATCTAAAATACTTACATTGTTTTTAATTATTGTATTTCTTATAATAACATTAGAACCAATTGAGCAGTTGTCACCAATAATGACATTACTTTCAATAATTGAATTATGCCCAATCAAACAGTTTTTACCTATTTGGACATTTAAACCTATTAAAATGTTTTTACCAAATTTAACATTATCTTTAAAAATAGTTACATCGATATCTTTTACTTTATCATCAAAATCATCAGTAATTGCGTCTGGATAAAACTTTTTAGTGATTTTTGCTGTAGCAATTAATACATTATCTACGATTACTATTTCACAACTCTTTGGCAATAAATGAGATAAATTATTTGTTGTAATACAAAAAGAAGCTTTAGTTTTTGAGGCAAGAACTTCATATTTCTTTGAGTGAAAAAAAGTTATGTTTTTTTTTTCAGCGCTAACTAGGTCTTTTATATCTGTAATTTTAATATCAGAAAAATTTTTTTTTGTATCAGTATCAAAAAACTGTAAAAGTTGTTTAATAGCAAATGGTCCATGATTTTTAAAAAAAGGGTTAATCATTAATAATTATTTAACTCAGAATATAATTAATTACTTATCAAGAATTATTACTAATTATTTTCTATCAACTACGGTAGCTGACCATTGAGCATCAGCCATTTTTTTTCCTTCAACTAATGCTTCACCTTTATACTTCCATACTCTGCCATGTGATCTTGTTGCTTCAATATTGAGCTCAAGAGTACAATCTGGTATTACCGGATTTCTAAATCTAGCTTTCTCAATTCCCATTAAAAAAACTAATTTATTTTCATATTCTTTTTTGTCTATGCCAGAAGCTGTTAGAGCAGCTGCAGCTTGTCCAAATGCTTCAACAATCAATACACCAGGCATAACTGGGTTCCCTGGAAAATGTCCTTGAACAAAAAAACTGTCCTTTCTAACATTGACAATTGCTGTTGCTGAAAATAGTTTTTTTATGTTTCTTAATTCATTAATTAGAAGCATGGGCTCTCTATGTGGTAAAAGATCAATAATTTGTTGTTGATTTAAAAAAGTTTTTGACATTTTTATAATTTCAAACTTTTAATTTTAGCATTTACAAGTTTCAATATTTCACTTGTTATATCCAGATCTGACTTACCTATAACAATATTTTTTTTTTGCATAATTAATGATATTGAATTTTTAGCTGAATATTCTGATAAAATTGGATTCAAAACATTTAATATTTTAGAAGTTGCTTCAAGTCTTTTTTTATCAAGACTAATTCTAGAAGCGTTAATTTCTTTTTTAAAGTTTCTTACATTTTCTTGTAAAACTATTACTTTTTTTTCAAATTCTTCTTTAGCTAGAATATTTTTTTGTTTAATTATGTTTTTTTCTTCATTAGATAACTTTTTTTCTTTTTCTTTAAATTCCTTAATATTTTTGTTATTTAAATTATCTATTTGTTTTGTCACATCTTTACCTACATCAGATTGGTTAATAATTTTGTCTATATCGACATATACAATTTTAAGATCATTGGATATCACTGAATTAGCGTATAATAAAAAAGAAAGTGCAATTATTATTATTTTTTTTAACATTAAAAAGTTGTACCTAAATTAAACTGAAATTTTTCAATAACATCATCATCTGCTTTATTTAAATTGTGTGCTAAAGAAAAACTTAAAGGACCAATAGGAGTAAACCAGTCCATAGTTATCCCTGTTGAAGATCTTACTGTATTCGATTGATCATTAGTTTTAGAGTAATCAACACCCCATAAATTAGCAACATCAAAAAAATATTTGAACTCAACATCCTCAAGACTTGGAAGAACCATTGGCAATGTAGAATTAAAGTTTAGAGTCGCTGCATGGTTACCTCCAACATAATCAAAGTTATCAACAGGTCCAACCTGTCCTGCTTTAAAGCCTCTCAGTCTCTTTCTCGGTAGACCCAGTCTATTAGATATTTTAACATCTTCGCCTGTTAAAGATTGTATTGAACTGACATAAAATCCTAAATCAGCAACCATTTTATTATTAAACTGATGCCATTTAGTAATCTGATAAGTATTAAGGAAAGCATAATCATCTGAGATTAATGGTATACCTTGAGTAAAGATGCTATTTGTTCCATCAGTGGTTCTGTATCCTTTATCTCTTAGATCGTAATTAAGACTATAAGATATTTTTGTCTCAAAGAATGAACCGTCTTGTTTTTTTAGTGCTGCACTAGCCTTACTGTCTGTATTTATTTTTTCAGAAGACATAGCAATGTTTGGGCTAAAATATAAATTTTCATACTCTTCAAATGACGTTCCAAGTGAAAATCCCAATTTCGTAGCCTCATAACCACTATCGGCGAGCTTATCAGTTTTTGAACTTTCTATATTCGTATTAAGAGCTCTCCCACTATAATTAAAATTAGGGTTTCTTACAGTGAAGTTTCCTCTCACAGAATCTGCGGTTAACTTTAAAGAGCTAGAAAGAGAGACACCCTTACCTAAAAAATTATTCTCTGAAATACCAAAACCGAGTGTACCACCTTCTGAACCTACTCCTGCTCCTAAGCTTATTTCACCAGTTGGTTTTTCCTCAACATTAATATTAACAATTTTAGTTGAAGAAGTGGATCCGTTTGTTATTTCTGAATTAGCTGTTTTAAAAATATTTAAAGATCTAATCTTATTTAAACTTTTGGCATGAAGAAGTTCGTTAAATGGATCGCCTTCATCAACCTCTAACTGATTTCTAATTACATTTTCTTCAGTTATGTTATTTCCAAAGATATTAATTTGCTCAACATATAATTTTTCAGATTCACTCACCTTAAAGATTATATCTAATTTGTTAGTTGAAACTTTTTTTTCTATAATTTCAGCTGTAATAAAGTCATATTCTCTAGATAGAGAAACTTTGTCAATTGCATTTACAATCTTAGATATTTTTAAAAATGAATAATCTTTGTTTTTTATCTCATTTAGTAATTTTTGCACTTCTTGAAAATTTTTTATATCATAATCAATTGGCAAAATGAGCTTAGTTTCATTAATTTCATAAATATTACCTGCATCAATATTAAATGTAACATTAAAGCTGCTATCATCTAAAAGTTTTGCAGTAGAGGCGTTAACTACAACGTCGTAATACCCTTCGTCAAGATAGTAGCTTTTTAATAATCTTTCATCTCGTAAAAGACTTTGCTCATTAAGATATTTTTTCCTGGACAAAAATTTCCAGAATCTAGACTCTTCTATGGTGATCAAGTTACGTAAAGTTCTATCTTTAACAATCTTATCACCAGTAAATTCAATTTTAGAAATTTTAACCTTATCACCTAAATCAATATTTAAATTTAGATTAATAGTGTTGTTAAGATTGTCTTCAATATCACTTGTAACGCTAGAAAAATAATATCCATCAGCACTCAAGGAAGATTTAATTCTAATCAATTCTTTTTCAACTTGGGACTCAATAAATGGTGACTTACTTCTTAAGCTTAAACTTTTTAATATAAGTTCTTTTAATTTTTCAGACTTAACACCATTGATATTAATTTCCTGAATAAGCTTATTTTCTACTACATCGATAATTAAAATATTTTCATTAATTTTCAGTGAAACATCTTGAAAGAAATCTGTTTCATATAAATTTTTTAAAATATTGTTTAAATCATCAGAGGTATAGTCGGTGCCAATTTTAATCTCTCCATAAGTCTTAATAGTATTTAAAGAAATTCTATCATTATTATTAACAATTATTTTATTAACAACATCACCCTTAGCAGAGAAAGACAGTGATATTATTATAAGAAGAGTGGTTATAAATTTCATTATTTGCGAGATAGTACACTTAAACCTTTTATTTTTAAAGCAACATATTTAATTAAATTTATAATTTGACCCAAACTGGTTGGCTTAATTAGCTTTAGTTTTATGAATTCTTTTTTACCTGTTATAATATTTAGAATTCTATAAATTTCAGGGTAAGTAATTTTCTTATTCAAAAATAATTCTACCAAAGAATCGTTTGCACTAACTAAAACAGTTTCGAATAAACTAATATTATTAGGTATTTTTTTTAAAAGATTTATTGAAGGAAATTTGGTAGTGCTCACTTGAATAAAATTGAGGTTATTTATTTTATCAAAATTAATTTCTTTAGATTTTAATTTTTTATTTGGATCATCAAAATATAGTGAATTAAATATTGGAATCTCCATGCTGGTATCGTGTATTAAAAATTTTGTAATTCCATTAGTAAATTTAACAATTGCATGAACATATGAGTTTGGATGAATTAAAATTTTAAATTTAGATAAAGGTAAATTAAAAATTCGTTGAGCTTCTATTACTTCAAAAACTTTATTCATTAATGTTGCAGAATCAACGGATATTTTTTTTCCCATCCTCCAATTAGGATGTTTAATTGCATCATTTGGTGTCACTTTTTTTAATCTATTTTTTGATAATTTTAAAAAAGGACCTCCTGACGCTGTAATAAAAATTTTTTGAATTTGAGAAGATTTATAGTTTTTGATTAAAGACCAAATTGAAAAATGTTCAGAATCAATTGGTATAAATTTTGTTTTATATTTCTTTAGATCGCTTTCTATAAAATTCCATCCACAAATTATAGATTCTTTATTTGCAATAGCAATATTATGACTAAATTTAATTATATCCAAAGTTGGTTTTAATCCTGCAAGGCCTGTTATCGAACACATTGTATAATCAGCCTTCTTTTTTAAAGTTTTTGTAAAATCTTCGATCTTATTAAAAATTTTTAAATCATTATTTTTATTTTTTTTTTGAGATAAAAAATAACTTTTTTCATTATGAATTAGAATATTTTTACAATTAATCTTTTTTGCTTGTAAAAAAAGTTTTTTATAATTTTTGTTAGCAGTGAGTAAAATTACATTAAAAGAATTCTTGTCTTTATTAATAATTTTAATTGTTGTAGACCCAATCGACCCAGTTGACCCAAGAATAATTATTTTTTTCTTCATATACTAAAGATCAATAAACCAACTGGTATAGCAAAAATAATACCGTCTATTCTGTCAAGAACACCACCATGACCTGGTAATAAATCACTAGTATCTTTTACTTTAGCTTTACGTTTTAGTAGTGATATTAATAAATCTCCTAGTTGAGATGCAAAAGAGATGGTGAATGTAAATAAAATAACGATTAAAATATTATGATCAATAAAGTATTCTAAAAAAAAAGGAATTAAAAATAGTGAAAATACAAATGAACCAAGAGCCCCTGATATAGTTTTGTTTGGACTGATTTTACTTAATTTTTTTCCTTTAAAAATTTTTCCAATTATTAAGCCTCCAATATCTGACATGATGGCGACTAATAGAGAGTAAATAAGAACAAAATATAGATTGGAGTATATTAACATTGCTGAAATTGTAAAAAAAACTAATACAGAAAGGTATAATAAGGAGGATGATTTATAGAAAAATCGCAAAATTTTACTTTTAGTATCATTCTTTTTAAATATTTTTGAAATAAGGGCATAAAACTCAATCCAAGAAATCAATCCAATTATTATAGATGATATAATCATTATAAATGAATAAGAAAACATCAAAAATAATAAAGATAATAAAAAAATTGAAGTGATTATTCTTTTTTTTAACTCTATACTCTTCATATAGCCCCAAAATTTCTTTTAACAGTTTTGAAATTATTTATTATCCTTTTATAATCTTTTTTTTTAAAGTCTGGCCAAAGTTTCTTTTCAAAGAAAATTTCTGTATACGCAATTTGCCATAATAAAAAATTACTTAATCTTTTTGTGTTACCAGTTCTGATCAGGATATCTGGATCAGGTATTTTGCTAGTGTATAAGTTTTTGCAAATATTTTTGATATTGATATTCTCTTTTTTTTTATTGATGTTTTTCATTGCATGCAATAACTCTTCTTTTGAACCGTAGTTTAGAGCTAAATTTATTTGTAACTTATTATTTATAGAGGTTTTTTTTTCTGATTGTTTTAATAGATTTTTTAAATTTAATGAAAACTTTTTTTGATTGCCTATTACTTTTAACCTTATTTTTTTTTTTATTAATTTTTCAATTTTAGTTAATAAAAAATTTTCCAAAAGGTTAAATAAATAGGATATTTCTTTTTGTGGTCTTTTCCAATTTTCTGTTGAAAAAACGTATAAGGTTAAATATGAAATATTCAGCTTTATTGTCTCATCTATTATTGATTCTATAGAATTCAAACCAGCTCTATGCCCTAGATTACGTGAACCTTTATTTTTAATTCCCCAACGACCGTTACCATCCATGATGATAGCAACATGTTTAACCGGGTTCATATTGTCATTATTTCTTTTTCTTTTATTTCTACTTTCTGATCTATAGTTTTAATATGGTCATCAGTAAATGCTTGTACTATCTTTTCATTTTTTTTTTCATCATCTTCACTGATTTCCTTATCTTTGACTAAGCTTTTTAAATCATCATTAGCTTCTCTTCTAATATTTCTAATTGAAATTTTACACTTTTCGCCCATAGTCTTAATCAATTTTTTTATCTCAATTCTTCTCTCCTCATTTAAATCTGGAACAGGTAATCTAATTAATTGACCATCTATTAGTGGGTTTAAACCTAATTCAGATTTTTTTATTGCAGAATCTACTGAGGGAACATTATTAAGATCCCAAACTTGAATATTGATTGTTCTTGCATCTGGAGTAGTTATGCTGGAAACTTGATTTAATGGCATCGCCTGTCCGTAAACATCTACTTTAACTAGATCGAGCATAGACGCGTTAGCTCTACCAGTTCTTAGAGATGTCAGTTCTTTTGAAAAAACCTCAATGGTTTTATCCATTTTTTGGCTGTACGTTTTATCATTAAACATTTATTCACCAATTTTTAACCTGTAAAAATTTTTAATCTTTAAATCTGAGATATTAAGATCTTTTACTATGTCTTGCACCTTCTTTTTAGGTTCCATAACCCATGCCTGTGTTAATAATGCATTATCTTCCTTAAATTTATTCATTTTACCTAAGCTAATTTTTTTTATAATTTCCTCTGGCTTTCCGGTGTTTTTTAATTCTTCAGTAATTAAGTCTAATTCCTTTTCAAGAATAATCTCTTCAATTAAATCTGAACTCAAAGCTAATGGGTTAGAAGCAGCAATATGCATTGAAAGTTGTTTTCCAAAAGATTTAACAAAATCAGAATTATCAGTTGTTTCAAGAGATACAATGACTGATAATTTAGATAAATTATCTTTAACTACAGTGTGTAAGTAGTTAAAATTTTTAGTTCCTGATTGGTTGAAAGTTTTACTCTTACCAATTGTTATCTTTTCACCCATTTTTGAAATTAACGAAACAAGATTATCTTCAACTGTTTGGCCATTTGACATATTAGATTTATTTAATTTTTCTACATCGGACTCATTTTTATTATTCAATTCACTTAATTCTTTAGCAAAGGAAACAAAATCATCATTTTTAGCAACAAAGTCTGTTTCGCAGTTCACTTCAACAACAGAGATCTTATTTTCATCACCTGAAGTTGCTATAACACCTTCTTTAGCATCTCTAGACATTTTTTTAGAGGCTTTAGATATCCCTTTAACTCTTAAAATTTCAACTGCTTTATCTAAATCCCCACCAGATTCTTTAACTGCTAAATTACAATCCTTGAAACCAGCACCAGTTGCTTCCCTAAGTTGTTTTACTTTTGCAATATCGCTCATGTTAATTAAGTTTTTTTTCTTTCTTTGAAAATTTAGCATCTAATTTTTCTCTATCTATTTCCTGAACAGTCTTAGTAGATTTTTCTTTAGATGCAGATTTTAAGTCTTCAGAGTCAGGCTTTTCTTCAATTTTAGATGGAGCTGCTTTTTTTGCATTTTCAATAGTTTCTTTTACTAAATTACAATACAGGTCTATTGCTCTTCTAGCATCGTCATTACCCGGGATAGGAAATTCTATTCCATCAGGGTTTGAGTTGCTATCTAAAATAGCTACAATCGGTATACCTAATTTAGTAGACTCAGCAATAGCTAAGGATTCATAATTTGTGTCAATAATAAAAACTAAGTCTGGAACTTTTTTCATTTCTGCAATTCCACCTAGTGATCTTTCAAGTTTGTCTTTTTTAACACTCATTTTAAGAAGTTCTTTTTTAGTGAAACCTCTATTTTCAGAAACTAGATCGGCTTCATATTTTTTCATTTTCTTAATTGAACCAGAAATTGTTCCCCAATTAGTAAGCATTCCACCTAGCCATCTATAGTTTACAAAAAATTGACCTGTTTCTTTAGCAACTTCTGCAATAGCTTCTGACGCTTGTTTTTTTGTTGATACAAAAAGAATTTTTCCATTGTTAGCAATTGTGTTGTAAACTTTTTCTAAAGCTACATTTGTCAATTCTAATGTTTGGGTTAAATCAATAATGTGAATTGAATCTCTTTTACCAAATATATATTTTTTCATCTTTGGGTTCCATCTTAGTGTTTTATGTCCTAAGTGAACTCCGGCTTCTAATAGTTGTTGGATAGTTAGACTTGGTATTTTCATATTTATTCCCGGTTAAGCCACCACAGTAATTTCCATTTAAGGACCGGAGGTATAAAACCACAAACTGTGTGCGTGTTAATTTAATTTAAGAGTTATTTACAAATTATTTGAAAAATAAACAAGTCTTTTTTAGTGAAGAATAGTCGAAATATCCTTGTTTCTTAGGATATTTATAGCTTTTCTATCAATAAGCCGTCTATTTTTAAGTTTAAAGCTAATCTCATTATCTTTATCTTTAATATTCAATTTCACCTCTGTAGTCCCCTCTTCATTTACTAAATCAGACACTTTATCGATGTCTTTAATAGACTCAAGATTGAAAATAATTTCATTTACAGGTTTATTAAAGAGATTTTTTAAAGAGGCTATTTTTTGAACATTTATTCTTTTGGATTTGTTGTCATCATTAGAAATTGTTTTAATCAAAGTAATGATTAAAGAATTACCTTCAATAAGAACATCTCTATTGAGTTCTAATGTATCAGAAAAAACAAAAAGTTCAAAAACACTAGTTAAATCTGTAAGCTTAATAACACCATATGAGTTTCCTCTGGCAGTTTTTCTTTCTGTAATCTTTAAAAGTGTTGCAGCAATATTTCCATCTTTTATATCGTCATTCAAATTAAACTTTACATAATTTACTATTTTGTAATCATCAAATATTTCTTTAAATTGGTTTAAGGGGTGATCAGATATAAAAAAACCTATAGCTTCAAATTCTCTTGCAAGTCGATCTTCAAATTTCCAATCTTCTATATTTAAAACTATCTTATTATCTTGTTCTTCATCACTAGCAAAAAGATCAATTTGATTTGCTGCTTTATTATCATAAATACTTTTTGTTTTTAAAATAAAATTAGGAATTGAATTAAACAATGCCTGTCTATTATTATCTATATTATCAAAAGCTCCTGCTTTAACTAGACCCTCTAACTGTAGTTTATTAATATCTTTAGGGTTAACTCTATTTAGAAAGTCATTGATTGATTTAAATTCACCATTTTCTTTTCTCTCTTTAACAACATTCGAAATTGCTTCAAACCCCACACTCTTAATTCCACCCAAGGCATAATAGAAATTATCGTCATCAAACTGAAAATCTGCAAAACATTTATTTATATCTGGACGTATAACTTTAATATTAATTCGCTTAAGCTCTTCATAAAATTCACCAAGTTTATTTTGGTTTGACAAATCCATTGTCATTGATGCAGCAAAAAACTCTTTGGGATAATACCTTTTTAAAAATGCTGTTTGATAAGATATGATTGCATAAGCTGCTGCATGACTTTTGTTAAAACCATACTCAGCAAATGGTTCAATTTTTAAAAAAATACTTGCTGCAATATCCTTGCTAATTCCATTTTTAAGAGCACCAGCAATAAAGCCTTGTTTTTGTTTTTCTAACTCTGCTCTTTTCTTTTTACCCATTGCTCTTCTTAAAATATCGGCCTCTCCTGCGGTGAACCCTGATAACTTCTGAGCTATTTGCATTACCTGTTCTTGATAAATAATTACTCCATAGGTAGGTTTAAGAATATCCTCAAGTAATGGATGTAAATAATCAGGTGTTTGCCTTCCATGTTTACAGTCATTATAAACTGGTATGTTGCTCATAGGTCCTGGACGATAAAGAGCAACTAAAGCAATAATATCTTCAATATGATTGGGTTTCATCTGCAATAATGCTTCACGCATTCCAGCACTCTCCACTTGAAATAATCCAACTGTATGGCCAGATGATAATAATTCAAAAACTTTCTTATCTTCAAAGTCAATATCTTCAATTTTAAAATCTTTAATTTTTTTATTAATTAGCTTTTGGGTTCTATTAATTACAGTTAAGGTTTTTAAACCTAAAAAATCAAACTTAATTAAGCCTGCATTTTCTGCTGAATACATATCAAATTGTGTAGATGGTAATAGTAAATCTGCTGCAGCATCTTTATATAGAGGAACAACCTCTGTTAGTTTTCTATCTGCTATTACTACTCCAGCGGCATGGGTTGCTACATTTCTATTCAAACCTTCTAATTTTAAAGAAAGATCAGTTAATTTTTTTACACGAGGATCTTCATTAACTAATTTTTGAAGACGTGGTTCGCTATTAATACATTCAATTAAACTTTGTGGTCTTGATGGATCAAATGGTATCATTTTTGAAATACTATCAACAAAACCATAAGGCAAACCTAAGACTCTGCCAACATCTCTAATAACCATTCTTGCTTTTAACTTTCCAAAGGTAATAATATGAGCAACACTGTCTTTATATTTTGTTGTTAAATATTTGAAAACAAGATCTCTTTTTTCCTCACAAAAATCTATATCAAAGTCGGGCATTGACACACGATCAGGATTTAAAAATCGTTCAAATATCAAATTAAATTTTATTGGATCAACATCTGTAATAGACAAACACCAGGCAACAAGAGAGCCTGCACCAGAACCTCTGCCAGGTCCTACTGGAATATCATTGTTCTTAGCCCATTTAATATAATCAGAAACAATTAAAAAATAACTTGGATATTTCATTTCGATGATAATTTTTAGTTCATGATTTAGTCTGTCTTTATATTTCAAAAATTGATCATGGTTGTCTAAATCTTTTTCTTCAATCTTAAAGACTTTTAGAAATTTTTCTTTTAACCCATCTAACGAATCTTTTTTAAGTATTTCGTCAGCACTACCTTTTTTTTCAGAGCTAATATTTGGCAATACTGGTTTGGAAAATTGTGGTCTAAAATTACATTTGAATGGTAGATTAAAATTATTCTCTAAAGCTTCTGGAAGATCCGAAAATAATTCTGACATTTCTTCATTAGACTTTAAGTAATGTTGATTACTTAACTTAATTCTATTCTTTTCATTAACATAAGTCTTTGCCCCAATGCAAGTTAAGGCATCATGAGCCTCATGCATATCTGGTGTTAAATAGTAAACTTCATTTGTTGCAATAATAGGTATTTTTATTTTAGAAGATTGCTCTAAATTAAATTTTTCAAAAGCAATTTCGTTTTGATCTCCATGTCTTTGAATCTCTAAATAAAACCTATCATGAAAATTTGATGATAAGTTCTCATATATCTTATTTATTTCTTCTAAACGGCCTTTCTCAAATAATTTACCAAACAAACCCTGAATTGTTCCAGAAAGCAACGACACACCTTCTGTGTCACTTAAAAGTTCCTTAATATCTAAATGAGGATCAGAAAGAGCATCATTCTCAAGATAAGATCTAGAAGAGAGTTCAATAATTTTCTTATATCCTTTTTCATTAAGAGCAATTAAGGGGAGTAAACCAGTCGTGTCTTCAAATCTAAAATAAATTTGCGTACCAATAATTGGTTGCGTTCCAACTTTAGAAATATTTTCAGCAAATTCTAATGCTCCGCATAAATTTGAAGTATCTGAAAGACCCAAACAAGGTATTTTGTTATCTTTACAAAAGTCTTTTAAATTATCAATCTTAATTGCACCTTCGCAAATTGAATATTGTGTATGAATTTTTAAATGATTAAATCTTTGATTGTTTATTTCTTGCATTGATGATTTTTATATTACCATTAATCATTTCTAATTTGCAATCAGCCATATTCGCAAAAAATCTATTATGGGTTGCATAGATAATTAGTCTATTTTTATTTTTTAAATTATATAAAATTTTAAAAATATTTTTTGCTGTTTTTTGATCAAGACTACCCGTTGGTTCATCGGCTAATATAATTTCAGGTTCATTTATAAGTGCTCTAGCCATTGCAATTCTTTGCATTTCACCACCCGATAATTCTGCTGGGTAATGATGCTCTCGAGATGATAGCCCCATTTCTTTGATTATTTTTTTTGCTTTTTGAATTGAATCTTTTTTATCATTACTTAATGCTAAACCTGCTAAGTAAACATTTTCTAAGGCTGTGAAGTCAGTAAGTAAATTGTTTTGTTGATAAATAATACCAATTTTTTTAGACCTAATTTTGTCATTATACATATTATTATTAAAATCTATTATGTCATTGCCAATAAATAATGAACCAGTTGTGGGTTTATCAATCATGGACAAAATATTTAATAGCGTGGATTTTCCGGATCCTGATGGACCCATAAGAGAATAAATTTTACCTTTTACAAATGAATAATTAATTTTTTTTAGAACAGTTATTTTTTTATTATTAGAAAAAGATTTAGAAATTTTTTTAATAGATATTAGATTATTCATATTTTAAGCCTTTAACTGGATCTAATTTTGACGCTTTTATTGCTGGAAAAATTGAAACGATGATAGTTATAAAAATTGAGCATAGTGAAATAATAAGAATTGATATTGGGTTAATTTCAGAAGGCATTGTACTTAAAAAATAAATCTCCTCTGGAAATAGAGTAATATTAAAAGTATTACTTAAAAACTCTCTAAGATTTTCAATATATAAAGAAAACATTACACCTAAGAAAATTCCAAAAAAAGTTGCTGTAGTTCCAATAATAACACCAACTAAAAAAAATATTTTCGTAATAGATTTATTTAAGACACCAATAGATTTAAGTATTGCTATATCTTTAGTTTTATTTTTTACTAAAATTGTAAGTCCTGAAATAATATTAAACGCAGCAACAATAATTATTAAAGATAAGATTATAAACATTACATTTCTTTCAACTTTTAAAGCAGAAAATAAAGAGCTATTCATATCAGCCCACGTGTATACAAATTCATTATCAAATATTTTTTGTATCTGAGTTTTAATTTCATTAATATTGGATGGGTTTTTCAAATATATTTCTAAGTTTCTCATTTCTTTATTAAGATCAAAAAAACTTTCTAGTGTATTAAGATTTATGAATGCTATGTTCGCGTCAAAATCTGCCATACCACTGTCAAAAATTGAACTTACATAAAAAGTTTTTTGTTTAGGTAAACTCCCTATAATTGTTTCAATGCCCACAGGAGACATAATAGACACTCTATCGCCAATGCTGAGTCCTAGGTTAAAACTTAATTCTTTACCTATTGATATTGAATTTTCTAATAATTGATTTGGTTCTCCAATTAAATTACCTTTTTTAATAACATCAAGTTTTGGAAAATCTTTACTACTATAGCCTCGTAAAACTAGTCCTTTAGTGTAATCTTTATTAATAACAATAGCCTCGCCAGAATTACTAAAAATTAATTTTTCTGAAATTAACTTCAAATTATTATCACTAAATTTATTTAAATTAATTGATTTTTCATAGGGTTTGACCGTTACATGCGCATTAAAACCAACAATTTTACTAACTAACTCTGTTCTAAAACCATTCATAACCGACATAACAATAATTAGCACTGCAACACCTAAGCTTATTCCAATAAATGAAAAAATAGAGATAATATTTAAAAAACCATCATTTTTTCTTGTTTTTAGATATCTAAATGTAATTTCTTTTTCTAATGTGGAAATCAATTTTTTACTTTTAGTTCAATTAAAATTTTAGTTACTTGATCTATGGTCAAATTTTTAGAATCTTTTCCTATTTCTTTAAACTCTAATAAATCACCTTCTGATTTTTTTCCTATAATAATTTGATATGGAACACCAATTAAATTAAATTTCTTAATTTTTGATGAAAGGTTTTCATCTGTGTCATCAATAATTGTATCAATATTACTATTTTTAAAATGATTAAAAAGTTTAGTAGCCTTATCTAATGCGGATGTATCACTTTTATTAATCATTGGAATTATAGCAAGCTCATATGGTGCTACAGAAAATGGCCATTTCATTATTTCTTCTTTATCATCATATTTAGCTTCAATGATAGCACCAACAAGTCTTGATACACCAATTCCATAAGATCCCATCTTTACAAAGTCTTTTTTACCACCCGGAAGATCTACAGCTGCATTTAAAGTTTTTGAATATTTATCTCCAAAATAAAAAATATGACCTACTTCAATACCCTTGGTAATTAGTCTGTTTTCTTTTGACACTTTTTTTTCAAATTCATCTTTATCAAATTTCTCATCAGCAACTGAATAATACTGTTCATATTTTTTTCTTAGGTCTTCTAAGGATTTTTTCTCCATTACTGAACCCTCACTATCTAAATCAAAAACTCTTTTATCTGTAAAAATTTTACTTTCACCTGTATCTGCTAAAATAATAAATTCATGAGAAAGATTTCCACCAATGGGTCCTGTATCAGCTGCCATTGGAATGGCTGAAAGTTCCAATCTTTTAAATGTTTTTAAATAAGAAAAAAAAAATTTGTTATATGAAAAGGCTGCATCATCGTCATTTATATCAAAGGAATATGCATCCTTCATGTAAAATTCTCTACCACGCATGATTCCAAATCTGGGTCTAACTTCATCTCTAAATTTCCATTGTATGTGATACAATAATTGAGGTAATGATTTATAAGATTTAACACTTGATCTAAATATGTCTGTAACTAACTCTTCGTTGGTTGGTCCATAAAGCATCTCTCTTCCCTGTCTATCTTTAATTCGAAGCATCTCATCTCCATAATCATCATAACGACCACTTTCTTTCCAAATATCACTAGGTTGGATAGTTGGCATAAGTATTTCTTGAGCACCAATTTTGTTCTGCTCTTCTCTAACTATTTGTTCAATTTTTTTCATCACTTTAAAACCCAAAGGTAACCAAGAGTAGATACCTGCTGAGGATTGTTTAATCATTCCAACTCTTAGCATTAATTGGTGTGATTTAATTTTTGCTTCTGAAGGGTTATTTTTTAAAATTGGTATAAATGATTTTGAAATGTACATTTTAGCTAATTAAATTTCTTAAATTTAAGTACTCATATTTTATCAATAAATAAATTATTATGAAAATAATAGTCGTAATACCGGTACAGTAAATGAACTTTTTTAACATTTTTGGGTTTTCTGGTGATCCGGTATCTTCACCATCAATTTTAATGGGTTTTTCTCTACGTACATCAATTGGAAGGATTGTAAAAAAGACTACCCACCAAATTATTATATAAATAATTATTAGGCCTGTAGCGCTCATTTAAATTTTTATTAAATTGATATTAATGAATGGTCTTTTACCAGTCATTTCTTTGGAATATTTTCTACATGTAGCTTTTAACGCATCAATTAAATTGTACTCTTGTTTTTTACTCCCTAAAGAAAAAGTTTTTGTTATTTTTTCTACCACTTCTTCAAGCCCGTAAACAAATTCATCAACATCATAAATTGGTATTCCTCTGAACGTCAGCACTGGTCTTTTGTGAATATTACCTTTAGGTGAAATCAAAATAGTAACTTCGATATAACCATTGGCACTTAAATTCTTTCTATCTTTAATAGATTGAGAATCTTCCTCTACGCTCATATTTCCATCCAGGTAAAGTCTTCCACTAGGTGCTTTGTCGTATACATGTGGCTTACCTGGAAATAACTTTACAATATCTCCATTCTCTACTTGTACTGGATTTGGAACATTCATTTCATGTGCAAATTTCATGTGTTCAATCATATGTCTATGTTCACCATGAACAGGGATTGCACATTTTGGTTTTACCCAATCATACATTTCTCTGAGATCATCTCTATTTGGATGTCCTGAAACGTGAACAAATTCACTTTCTTCAGAAATTACTTCAATACCATCTTTGACTAGTTGGTTTTGTAATTTGTATAATTTTTTTTCATTACCAGGAATAATTTTAGACGAAAAAATAACAGCATCATCTTTTTCGATAAAAACGTCTGGATGTGTGTGACTAGAAATTCTCATTAGGGCTGCCATTGGTTCACCTTGACTACCTGTACATAAATAAACAATTTTTTCCCTAGCTATCTTTTTAGCTTCTCTTGCATCAATGGGTTCAATAACATTTTTTAAATAGCCACACTGCCTTGCAGCTTTGAATATTCTATGCATAGATCTTCCAACAAGCGATATATGTCTACCAGTTTTTTCCGCACAATAAAAAGCTGTTTCCATACGAGCTACATTTGATGCAAAAGAAGCCATAATAATTCTTTTTTTTAAACTACCCATAATATTAAGTAGACTTTTTCTAACATCAAGTTCAGATCCAGCTTTACCCATACTAAAGACGTTTGTTGAATCACAAACCATAGCAAGAACACCTTCATTTCCAATTTCTTTAAGTCTATTAGAATTAATTTTTTCACCAATTAATGGTTCTGGATCAATCTTCCAATCACCAGTATGCAAAATTATACCAGCCGGTGTTTCAATTCTAAGACCGTTAGGTTCAAGAATAGAATGAGTTAAAGTGATATATTCAATTTTAAATGGCTCTAAATCAACTGTACCATTTAGCTGAACAATTTTTAGATAATTTGTAACATCAATATTTTTTTCTTTAAATTTTTCTTTAATCAAGACTGCTGTGAATGGTGTTGCGAAAATTTTACATTTAAG
>Ga0307986_10000180_pt1 | contig 47407 bp, 44 predicted proteins | sample EllFjometageno82_FD_203170 | JGI IMG/M metagenome (GOLD analysis project Ga0307986, IMG submission 203170) | Marine microbial communities from Ellis Fjord, Antarctic Ocean - #82 | ecosystem: Environmental > Aquatic > Marine > Unclassified | place: Southern Ocean | collected 2014-10-09 | reverse complement strand
AAATCTTTGTTTGTCTCATTTCGCTAACTTGCCTTGGAGCAATTTCGTAGCCCTAATAGTAGCCCTAAAAACCAAAAAAACTCTCAAAATCAGATGATTAAGAGAGTTTTTAGTACTCAAGGCGGGAATCGAACCCGCACTTCCGAAAAAACTGGATTTTGAATCCAGCGCGTCTACCAATTCCGCCACTTGAGCTAGTAAATAAATCAGACTGCAAACTTACTAAATATTTTTAGTTTTTAAAGTGAAAAAATGTATTTCAAACTCAATAAATAATTTCTATTTTTGTGTTTTCAAAACAACACAACAAAAAACAACTAAATGCCTACAAATCAACTATCACCAAAACTCTTTGCATGTAGACAAAGTATCGTTTTGGCAGAAAAAATTGCTAAAGAATACAATACTACATTAGGAAAAGTAAATACTACTTATTTTAGCGACGGAGAATTTCAGCCTGCTTTTGAAGAATCTGTTCGTGGAAGAAGAGTTTTTATTATAGGTTCAACTTTTCCGAATGCAGACAACTTAATGGAAATGTTGTTAATGTTAGACGCTGCTAAAAGAGCATCAGCAAGACACATTACTGCTGTTATGCCATATTTTGGTTGGGCAAGACAAGACAGAAAAGATAAACCAAGAGTTGCAATCGGGGCGAAGTTAGTTGCAAACTTGTTGCAATCTGCAGGAGCTACAAGAATTGTGACGATGGATTTACATGCAGACCAAATTCAAGGTTTCTTTGAAAAGCCAGTAGATCATTTGTTTGCTTCAACTATTTTTATGCCGTACATAAAAAGTTTGAAATTAGAGAATTTAACGATCGCATCACCAGATATGGGAGGTTCTAAAAGAGCTTATGCTTATTCTAAACACTTACATTCTGATGTTGTAATTTGTTACAAACAGCGTAAAAAAGCCAATGTAATTTCACATATGGAATTGATTGGAGATGTTAAAGGAAAGAATGTAATTTTGGTTGATGACATGATTGATACTGGAGGAACACTAGCACATGCAGCCAATTTAATGAAAGAAAGAGGCGCTTTAAGTGTTAGAGCAATTTGTACACACCCAATTTTATCTGGTGGAGCGTATGAAAAAATCGAAGAATCTGCTTTAACAGAGTTAATTGTTTCAGATACAATTCCTTTAAAGAAGAAGACTTCTAAAATAAAAGTGGTATCTTGCGCGCCATTATTTGCGGATGTTATGCGTAAAGTGCAAGACAATACTTCAATTAGTGGACAATTTTTAATGTAAATTTTTAATAAAGAAAGTAATGAAATCAATTTCAATTAAAGGATCAAAAAGAGAAAGCGTAGGTAAAGTAGCAACTAAAGCCTTACGTAATGCTGGTATGGTTCCTTGCGTTATATACGGAGGAAAATCACCAATTCACTTTTCATCAGAAGAAAAAGCGTTTAAGAACTTGGTTTATACTCCAAATGTATACACAGCAAGTATTAACGTTGATGGACAAAAAATAGCTGCAATTTTACAAGACATTCAGTTTCACCCAGTAACAGACAGAATTATTCACGTAGATTTTTATCAATTATTTGATGATAAAGAAATTACAATGAAGATTCCTGTGAAATTAACTGGTACTTCTCCTGGAGTATTAAATGGTGGTTCTTTACGTTTTACAAATCGTAAATTAAGAGTAAAAGCATTACCTGCTAATTTACCAGATTCTGTAACTGCAGATATTTCTGAGTTAAAAATTGGTAGTAAATTAATTGTATCATCATTGTCAACTGAGAATTATACATTTATGCACCCAGATAACACTGTTGTTGTACAAGTTAGAACTTCTCGTAACGCAACTGCTGAAGAAGAAGAAGAGGAAGTAGCTACAGAAGAAGCTGCTGCAGAATAAATTTTGCAAACATAATTTATAAAAAGCGTTACAAATCTGTAACGCTTTTTTTATTTTAGTATTTTTACCAAATGAAATTAAAAAACTTCTTTTGTAAATTATTTGGTATAAAAGTTGAAACTAAAGATGAATTGATGAAGAAATTTTTAATTGTTGGCTTAGGTAATATTGGTGATACATACACAAATACACGTCACAATATAGGTTTTAAAATTGTTGATGAAGTTGCTGATGAATACAATGTAACTTTTGAAACAGAGAAGTTAGGAGATGTTGCTACTTTTCGTTTTAAAGGAAGAACTTTCATTCTATTAAAGCCAAGTACATTTATGAATTTAAGTGGAAAAGCTGTAAAGTATTGGATGGATAAAGAAAATATTGCTGTCGATAATTTATTAGTTGTTACAGACGATTTAAATATCGATTTTGGCACCATAAGAATTAAAGCAAAAGGAAGTGCTGGTGGACATAACGGGCTTAAAGATATTCAAGAAAAATTAGGAACTAACACGTACCCAAGATTTCGTTTTGGAGTTGGTAGCGATTATTCTAAAGGTCGTCAGGTAGATTATGTTTTAGGCGAATGGAATAAAGAAGAAACGAGCTTATTAATTGAGCGTTTGCCAATGTCAGCAAAAATAATTACTTCTTTTGGCACAGCGGGTTTAGCAAATACAATGAATACTTTTAACGGAAAATAAAAATAGTAATACTTTCCTAGACGATCAAACTAAGCTTGTCGAAGTCTAATTATCACTAGCAAACCACTCCGCAAAACTTGAATCCGTTTCTTGTAGTTTTATAGAATGTAGTTTAATGTTTTCTGGTAATCTATTCTTAACTTTATTTGCAAAATCGATCACCATCATTTCACTTGTTGGTTGATAATCTGCTAATAAAACATGATGCCCTCTATCAATTAATTCTTTTGCCAACTCTACGTGAGGTGTGTTTTTGTTAAACACAGTTGCATGGTCAAAAATATCAACAATTTCTTCGTTTACAATCTTTTTTAAATCGCTAAAATCGATCACCATTCCAAATTTTACATTGGTACTGTCTGATATTGGTTTACCTGAAACCGTTACAGAAAGCTTGTAAGAATGGCCGTGAACGTTTTTACATTTCCCGTCATAACCATATAAAGCATGACCCGTTTCAAAATTAAACTGTTTGGTAATTCTAATTATGCTCATTAACGTTTGTTTCTAAATTTGTTGTAAAAATACACAATAACCAAGGCTATTGCTAATACTAAAAATAAATAATCTCCTCCCATTTTTATAATTTTATGTTGTTAATCTACTAAAAAACCGTGTAAAACATCAGCAATTTTTCTGTTATCAGATAATTGCGGAATCTTATTTTGCCCTCCAAATTTACCAATAGATTTCATATACTCATGAAAACCACCTTTTTTAACTTTTCTAATAATTAACGGACGTAATATTTTTCCTTTAATTAAATCGAAATAATAAATGTTTTGCGCTTGCATTGAAGCATCAATTTTTGAAGCAAATGCTTCTAAGTCTTCCGGGGTATTTTCAAATTCTATAAACCATTCGTGATACGGCAAACCATTTTCAGGATTTACTTGAGGTGCCACAGTAAACTCACTAATATTAATCGTTGTTTCTAAAATTGAATCGTTTAATGCTTTCTCAACTTCCTTACCAATAACGTGTTCGCCAAAGGCGGATATAAAATGTTTGATTCTTCCAGTAACTTTTATTCTGTACGGTTTTGTTGATGTAAATTCTACAGTATCACCAATATTATATCCCCAAAGCCCTGCAGTTGTGTTTAAGATAATCACATAGTTCACGCCAATTTTTACATCTTTTAAAGAAATTCTTGTCGGATTTTCATCAAAAAATTCAGTTGAAGGAATAAACTCATAAAAAATCCCTGAGTTTAATTGCAACAACATTCCTTTTTCTGTCTGCGAATCTTGATAGGCAATAAATCCTTCTGACGCAGGATATAATTCTATATAATCTATTTTTTTACCAATTAAACTTTCGAACTTATTTTTATAAGGTTCAAAATTTACACCTCCATAAATGAAGAAATTAAATTTTGGATACAATTCTGAAATTGACTTGCCTGTTTTTTCAATCAGTTTTTCAAAATACATTTGTACCCAAGAAGGAATGCCGCTAATCACAGACATGTCTTCATTAATCGTTTCTTCTACAATTGCATTTACTTTTGTATCCCAATCTTCAATACAGTTGGTTTCCCAACTGGGTAGTCTATTTTTTAATAAATATTTAGGAACATAATGTGCTGCAATTCCACTTAATCTACCCAATTTTACACCGTTTATATCACTTAAAATAGGACTTCCTTGTAAAAAAATCATTTTACCATTTACAAAGCTTGCATCATTTTTTTCTGCGATATAAAACAATAAGGCGTTTTTTGCAGCTTTAATATGGGTAGGCATTGATTCTTTAGTGATCGGAATATATTTAGCACCAGAAGTTGTGCCAGACGTTTTTGCAAAATAAAGCGGTTTTCCAGTCCAAAGAACATTCGATTCGCCAGCAACAATTCTGTCTACATAAGCTCTTAATCCTTCGTAATCTGTAACTTTTACACGGCTTTTAAAATCATCATAAGAAACAATATTTTTAAAATCATGGTCTTTTCCAAAAGCAGTATTTTTTGCTTTAGAAATCAGATTCTTAAAAACTTTGTCTTGTGTTTTATGAGGGTTATTTGCCCATTTAAGAACTCTTTTCGTTGCAGCTTTGGCAAACGGAATTGCAAATATAGATTTTATGCTCATTATTTGAAATCGATGAAATTTATAGGATTTATTGCATAACCACCACTCCAAAGCTCAAAATGTAGATGTGGTCCAGTTGTTAGTTCTCCTGTAGAACCCACACTTGCAATTACTTCTCCAGATTTTACAAAATCGCCTTGTTCTTTTAACAAGTTTCCATTGTGTTTGTATACAGAAGTATAATTATAAGCATGTTTTAAGATAATTACATAGCCTGTTTCTGTTGTCCAACCAGAAAAAATTACAGTTCCATCTGCAGTAGCCTTTACGGCTGTATTTTTTTTAGCAACAATATCTACTGCTAAATGATTTTTTTGAGAATCAAAACCTTCAGAAATTGAACCATTTAAAGGAGCAAAAAACACAATTTTCACATTCGTTTCTGCATTATTTTGAATTGGAAAACGATCTTGACTTTCTATCTTTTCTCTAAAAAGAGAATCTTCTCTAGTCGCATTTAATAAGCTATCCTGAATATTAATTTTTTCGAACAAGTTTACAGAATCTATTGCTTCTGCTTCAATTTCACCAGTTAAAATAGGTTGTAATGCTTTTGTAAAGTCTCGTAAAATATCTAATTTTCTTTTTAAAGAATCTGTTTGAAAAGCGAGTTCTGTCGCTTTTATTTTTAAGTCTGTAGAAGAATAACCAGGAATGTATTCTTTTATGGGTGTAAATGTGATGAAAAATGTAGTCACTAATATTAATAAGAAAGAAAAAACGCCACCTAGAACGAATACATTTAATAAAGATAATTTTAAAGAAAAACGCTCTTGAAAAGTGTCTTCATTTAAAACCACCAATCTGTATTTGTCAGTTAGTTTTTGTTTTAATTTTCCTTTTTGTTTGTTTTCCTTTTTCAAAAAATGTGTTTTGAGTGCTTTTAAATTACAACGTAAAAATAGCGAAACTATTTTTTATAAAAATTCATTTCATCTAAGTATTCCCAAACTTCTTTGGTTAATAGCGGTTTGATGTTTTTATTGTCTTTAATTCCGTTTCTGATCATTGTCGATGAAATTTGCACAATAGGTGCATCAACTTTATGAATTTTCGGGTGGTTTTTAAATTGATGTTCTACGGTTTCTTCCGTAATTCTTGGATACACATAAATATGATGATGCTCTAAGATGGTCTCATAATTTTTCCATTTATGAAAACTTTTTAAATTGTCTTCCCCCATAATTAAACAAAATTCTTTGTCTGGGAACACCTCAGAAATATGTGCTAATGTAAAAACGGTGTAATTTGGTTGAGGTAACTTAAACTCAATATCTGAAGGTTTAATTTTAGAATAACTTTCTGTCGCTCTGTAAACTAATTCAAGGCGATGGTTGTTGTCTAATAATGAACTTTTCTTTTTAAAGGGATTGTGAGGTGTTACAACCATCCATATTTCATCTAAATCTGAATGTTCTACCATGTGATTGGCAATAATTAAATGCCCTACATGAATTGGATTGAATGTACCAAAGTATAATCCTATTTTCATTTTATTTGAGATGATAGAAGAAAGAGACCTCTCTGTCTTCTTATTTCTTTATTCTTTATTCTCTTTTTGTTCTAAGAAATCTGAAACCAATTCTTCTGCTTCTTTTAAAGCAACGTCTAGTTCGTAATTTTTAATAATTTTATCGAATTGCGGAGCAGTTGCTAATTCTACAGAAGCTTTTGCAATTCGCATGTTTATTTTTTCCTCACTTTCAGTCTTTCGTTTTTTCAAACGGATTTTCAACTCATCTACACTTGGTGGTTTCACAAAAACAGACAACGTTTCTTCTGGATATTTCTTTTTAATACGCAATCCTCCAACAACATCAATATCAAAAATAATGTGTTTTTTCAATGCCCAAATACGGTCAATTTCACTTTTTAAAGTTCCATAGAAATTATCTCTATAGACTTCTTCCCATTCTAAAAATTGATCGCTTTTAATGTTGTTTTTAAAATCTGCTAAAGAAATAAAATAATAGTCCTCTCCATCTTTTTCAAAACCCCTAGCTTCTCTAGAAGTTGCTGATATAGAGAATTCTAAGTTAAGATTTTCTTGTTTTAATAAATGACGAACAATTGTAGTTTTACCTGAGCCAGAAGGCGCAGAAAAGACAATTAACTTCCCTTTAAAATCTGACATTTATAATACGTTTAAAATCTGTTCTTTAATCTGTTCTAGCTCGTTTTTCATTTGGATTACCGCTTTTTGCATCGGTGCGAAATTAGCTTTAGAGCCAGTTGTATTTATTTCTCTTCCCATTTCTTGAACAATAAAACCTAGTTTTTTTCCATTAGAATCTGATGTTTCTAAGGTTTGTAAAAAATAATCTAGATGATTTGCCAAACGAACTTTCTCTTCATTAATATCTAATTTCTCTAGATAATAAATCAATTCTTGTTCAAAACGATTCTGATCTGTTTCGACCTTTAAATCATCAATAGCTTTTTGCAAACGTGCTTTTACGTTTTCAATTCTATCGCCATCAAAAGAATATACTTCTTCTAAATATTTTTTGATATTGGTGATTCTTTCTCTAAAATCTATTTCTAAAGAAGCAGCTTCATCAATTCTATATTGTACAATTTCTTTAATAGCTTCATCAATATTTTGGTTGATGAGGTTCCATTCGTTTTCATCTAACTCTTCACGTTCCGTTTTTAATGCATCTGGCATTGAAATAGCCATTCTTAAAAGCGTTACATCATCAGAAGTTCCTGTTTGAACAACGTTTCTTAATTGCTGAATGTATTGTTTTACAACACCATGATTTATAGTCGTAGAAGTTTCATCAGCAGTCATTTCAACAAAAATTGAAAAATCTACTTTTCCTCTCACTAAAGAACTTGCTAATTTTTTACGAACAGCTAATTCTTTTTCTTTATAGTAAGAAGGGATTCTAACGTTTAAATCTAAGTTTTTACTATTTAAAGATTTTATTTCTATGGTTACTTTTTTGGTTGGCAGCTGTAAAACAGATTTTCCATAACCGGTCATAGATTGAATCATACAATCGTTGTTTTTAAATGAGCGGTAAAGGTAAGTCTTTATTCTGTTGGTTTCTCTACTTGTTTTGTAACTATATACATACCTAAAAAGATGATAATTGTTGCATACTTAGTTGCGATTACTGGCTTAAAAGCAGTGGGTAATTCTTGTACTGTTCTGGTTTTTCTTTACTTCCTTAATCTGTTGTTTCCCCTTTGCTTTAGTGTTTTCAGTACATAAGAAATTTGTTATTTTTTTAAATTTTAATTAATAGTTTAATTTTTTGCTATTTGCAAGACACAAATTTTATAATATTACATTATAATTTATCAAATGGAAATACATCATATAGGAGAAAATAATTCGGTTTTAAATACTTTTATTGCTGAAATCAGAGATCATAAAATTCAAAAATATTCTTTACGTTTTAGAAGAAATATAGAACGAATTGGAGAAGTTTTAAGCTATGAATTAAGTAAACACCTCTCGTATACTGGTGTTGATGTTGTGACTCCTTTAGGTGAAAAGAAAGTACAATTGCCAACTAACGACTTGGTTTTATGCTCAATTTTAAGAGCCGGCTTGCCTTTGCATCAAGGGTTGTTGAATTATTTCGACAAAGCTGAAAATGCATTTATTTCTGCATACAGGCATCACCCTAAAAATACGGCTGAATTTGAAATTGTTGTAGAGTATTTTGCGTCACCGCAAATAGATAATAAAACCTTATTATTAGCCGATCCAATGTTGGCAACTGGTCAATCTTTAGTGGCAGTTTATGAGGCTATAAAAAAACATGGAACTCCTAAAGAATTGCATATTGTTGTTGTTATTGGTTCTAAAGAAGGTGTCGATTTTATTGAAAAAAATTTTCCAGAAAATACACATTTATGGATTGCTACGATTGATGATGAGTTAGATAGCAAAGGATATATTGTACCTGGTTTAGGAGATGCAGGTGATTTGGCTTTTGGAGAAAAATTATAGGAAGAATCCGAGGTAAATACAGCCGATTAAAAAGGTGTATAAAACGAAGTTTTTAATAATGTTTTTCTGTATTAATTCAATTCCGTTTGCAATAATTACAGAAACAGGAAACAATACATACATAAGTTCAGCCCCATTTTTCACAGGAAGTAAAAGCAGAAAAACAACTACGACCAGTAAATTAATAATTAATAAAATCCAACTTCTTCTAAAGGTATTACTTATTGTTAATGCTTTTATTGATTTAAAAACCACAGCAAAAATCGACACGATAGAAACACTAATCATAAGCCAAAAGTATTTTGGTACTTCATAAACTTGAAAGTCAAGATTAGGGTTGAAACTAAAAATCTGGGTAAATTCTTGCGTTTTATCAATCCAAAAAAAGTACGTAAAATAAAGAAATACAGGAGTTGTAAAGCCAATAATAGGTGCGAAAATTGTGTGGATCGTTATTTTTTGATGCAAGTAAGTTCCGGCATAAATTAGGATTAAAAATAAAATAGAGAAGGGCTCTAGAATAAATAAAACACCTAGCCATAAACCACCATCAAATAACTTTTGGATTACCTTTTTAGAAGTTTGAAGACTGTATGTTTTTCGTAAAAAAAGGAAGTAAACAATTCCCAAAATTAAACTGTTGTAATTTGTTAATTCAGGTAAGAGACAAATGGTTAAAAGGGTGAAAAGATAGTATGCGTAAGAATTATCAAAAGTTAATTTATTTTTTTTTAGTATAAAATTATAGAAGAAAAAAACACCTAAAAAAAGAAGCAGTATAAAGGTGATTTTTAAAAGCTTATCTAGCGTAAAACCATCATTAAAAATAGTAAAAAACACACTAATCGAGAAGCAGATAAAAAAGAAAATCAATAAACCTATAAAATTGATTGGTTTAGTTTTGTTTAAAAAATTGGCTAGCATTGATTCTTTTGTTATTTTTGCAGTGTAAAGATAATTAAGTTATGATAGCAAGCAATATTTTTAGATGGATTGGTAGTTTATTTACTGATTTATTATTCATCCCTTTTAATAAATTACGTTTAGATATTGCCACAGCAGATTTAGGCTGGTGGGTGTCAAACGCAGTGAACTGGTTTTTTATGTTCGTCCTATTAGTTTTATTCGCATATTGGATGAAAGAATCTAAGTCGTTTATAAAAGCAGGAACAGAGGATAAAGCTTAAATTTACATCTTGGGAAGCAAAAACAAACTGAAACGTTTCAACGAAAATGAAACGTTCAAAAATGTCATTCAACCTACAAGAGAAGAAGTTGTTAGTGGCTTTTCTTTAAAAGGAAAGTGGCATTCTTTTTTTAAAAACGATAATCCTATTGTTGTTGAATTAGGCTGTGGTAAAGGTGAATACACAATTGCGTTAGCGAGAAACAACCCTGATAAAAATTTTATCGGAATTGATATAAAAGGAGCTCGTTTTTGGAGAGGAGCAAAAACGGCGATAGAAGAAACTCTAGAAAACGTCGCTTTTGTAAGAACTCAAATTGAGTTAGTTGATTTTATTTTTGCTGAAAATGAAGTTTCAGAAATTTGGATTACGTTTCCTGATCCACAAATAAAATATCAGCGTACTAAGCATAGAATGACAAATGCTAGCTTTCTTAAAAAATACCATCATATTTTAAATGAAGAAGGAATCATGAATTTAAAAACAGATTCTGAATTTATGCATGGTTACACCCTAGGTTTGTTGCATGGAGAAGGTCATGAGGTTTTATATGCAAATCATACCGTATATAAAAATGAAGGTGCTCCGAAAGAAGTTACAGAAACACAAACTTTTTACGAAAATCAATACTTAGAAGTTGATAAACCGATTACCTACATTAAATTTAGATTAAAGTATTAGGCGTTATTGCGAAACTTGAAGCAATCTATGTCTCATTGTGGTTAAATAAAAAGATGTAAATACTTTTTATATCTTCACTTCATGAAAAAACCTGACAATTTTTTTGATAAAGTTTACGAAATAGCTCGCTTAATTCCTTTTGGAAGGGTAACGAGTTATGGAGCAATTGGAACCTATTTAGGAGCTGCGAAATCTGCAAGAATGGTTGGTTGGGCAATGAATAAAGCACGTAATTTAGAAGATATACCTGCGCATAGAGTTGTCAATAAAAAAGGATTACTAACTGGGAAGCATCATTTCGATGGCACAAATTTAATGCAACAGTTATTAGAAAACGAAGGTATTGTTGTTGTTGATAATCAAATTCAGAATTTAGAAAAAGTGTTTTGGGATCCTATTAAAGAATTGAAATAAATTCCACTTATTCATCAATAAATAATGACAATCTATTCACTTTAATTTCTTGTAAGTAAGCTGTATCTTTGTCGTCTAGATTAAATTAAAATAGTCTAAATAGAGCAATTCATGAGTTTTAAGAAAGAAGATATATACAAGGCATTAGAAACCATAACGGCACCTGGAGAGGGTAAAAGTTTGGTGGAAAATAATAATATAACAAACGTTGTTGTTTTTGGTGATGAGGTTGAGGTAGACGTTACAATAAGTAACCCAACTTTACAAGCAAAAAAGAAAGTTGAAACGGAAATTTCAAAAGCAATTAAAGCAAACGTTGGCGAGCAAATTACTGTAAAAGTAAATGTAAAAGTAGAAAAGCCAGCTGCCAAAGAAAATCCGAATCAAATTAGAGGAAAAGAGATTCCGAATATAAAAAACATTATTGCAATTGCATCTGGTAAAGGTGGTGTTGGGAAATCGACAATAACTGCAAACACGGCAATTTCTTTAGCTAAAATGGGCTTTAGTGTAGGTGTTTTAGATGCAGATGTTTATGGACCATCACAACATATAATGTTTGATGTGGAAAAAGCAAAGCCACTTTCTGTAAATGTTAATGGGCGTTCAAAAATGAAACCTGTAGAAAATTACGGCGTAAAATTATTGTCTTTAGGGTTTTTTACAGATCCAAATCAAGCAGTAATTTGGCGTGGGCCAATGGCTTCTAAAGCATTAAATCAATTAATTTTTGATGCAGATTGGGGTGAGTTAGATTTTCTTTTAATTGATTTACCTCCAGGAACAGGAGACGTACATTTATCAATCGTGCAAGCGTTGCCAATTAACGGAGCGGTTGTGGTAAGTACACCTCAAAACATCGCTTTGGCAGATGCTAAAAAAGGAGTTGCAATGTTTCAACAAGAAAGCATTAATGTACCTGTTTTAGGAATCATAGAAAATATGGCTTATTTTACACCCGAAGAATTGCCAAACAATAAATATTATATCTTTGGAAAAGATGGAGCGAAGAATTTAGCGGAAGATATTAAAACGAAGTTTTTGGGTGAAATTCCGTTAGTACAAAGTATTCGTGAATCAGGAGATGTTGGACATCCTGTTGCTTTGCAAGAAGGAACCGTTTTACAAAAATCATTTAATGATATTACGAAAGAAATGGTTTCAGAATTGTTAAAAAGAAATGCAAATTTACCACCAACAGAAGTCGTTCGAATTACAACAATGAGTGGTTGTAGTTCAGTAAAAAAATAAATTATGACAGCAGAAGATACATTAAGCAATGTTGAAAAAGCATTAGATGAAATCCGTCCTTTTTTAATAAGTGATGGAGGAAATATTAAGCTACTTTCTATCGAAAATAATATTGTAAAAGTTCAGTTAGAAGGCGCGTGTAATGGTTGTTCTGTCAATCAAATGACCTTAAAAAATGGTGTTGAAGCTACGATTAAAAAGTATGCTCCTCAAATTGAAGAAGTAATTAATGTAACCTAGATTTTAGGTGATAAATATCACATATATAAGATATTGATTTAGTTATTTTTGCGTATTATTTATTTAGAATTTAATGATTACAACAGATATATTGATTATTGGTGCTGGGCCAACAGGATTGTTTACCGTTTTTGAAGCAGGTTTATTAAAACTACGTTGTCATTTAATTGATGCACTACCACAAGCTGGTGGTCAATGTTCAGAAATTTATCCGAAGAAACCTATTTACGATATTCCTGCATATCCAGAAATTTTAGCCGGTGATTTAACCGATAAATTAATGGAACAAATTAAACAATTTGAACCAGGTTTTACTTTAGGAGAACGCGCAGAAACCATAGAAAAACAAGAAGACGAAACCTTTATTGTTACTACCAATAAAGGTACAAAACACCAAGCGAAAATTGTTGCAATTGCTGGCGGTTTAGGAAGTTTCGAACCTAGAAAACCTCCGATCCCAAATATTATAAATTTTGAAGATAAAGGCGTAGAATATATTATTCGTGATCCAGAATTTTATAGAAATAAAAAAGTAGTTATTTCTGGAGGTGGAGATTCTGCTTTAGATTGGTCAATATTTTTGACAGATATTGCTTCTTCAGTAACTTTAATTCACAGAAGAAACGAATTTAGAGGCGCTTTAGACTCTGTAGATAAAGTACAAGAATTAAAAGACGCGGGTAAAATTACTATGATAACACCTGCTGAAGTTAAAGGAATTGTTGGAACGGATAAAGTAACAGGAGTTTCTGTAGTTCAAAATGGAGGCGAAGAATTCATCATTGAAACAGATCATTTTATTCCGCTTTTTGGCTTGTCTCCAAAACTAGGCCCTATTGCTAATTGGGGATTAGAAATCGAGAAAAACGCCATTAAAGTAAATAACGCTTTAGATTATCAAACTAATATTCCAGGAATTTATGCCATTGGAGATGTAAACACATATCCAGGGAAATTGAAACTTATTTTATGTGGTTTTCACGAAGCAACTTTAATGTGCCAAAGTGCCTACAAACGTATTTTTCCAAATAAAAAATATGTAATGAAATACACAACCGTTGGTGGTGTAGATGGTTTTGACGGCACACGTAAAGAAGCTCCAAAAGCAGTGATTAAGAAGATTGAGTAAATCAATATGTCATTCCTGCGTAGGCAGGAATCCATACGGATAAGATAATTTTATGATTACTCAAAAATCAAATGCTACTTGGATTAAAATTTTAGCGTTTGCACTGTTTTTTGTGTCGTTATAATTCCAGTAGATCAACTTTTTTGTGTGGTAAATTCTATTTACTAGTATTTTAAAAAATATACGTTCCTTTTTGTATCTTTGTTAAAGTCACTAAATCGATTGAGATGTATTTAGACTTGTTAACACACTTAAAGTTTTTAATGAAGCGCAATCCAGAATGATTTTTGTTATTCCTGCCTTCCGTCTATCGCTTAATATAAACGCTGTCAGGAATTGTATAACTAAAAACTAAATCTGTATTCGTTAAAGGATTTATAAGGTTATAATCATTCATTTTTTTAATCATTCAATTTAAGAAACATGCCTTTTTATCATAAATTAGGGAATATCCCACCCAAAAGACACACGCAGTTTCGTAAAACAGACGGAAGTTTATATTACGAACAACTTTTTGGAACGATTGGTTTCGACGGAATGTCTACCAATTCGTATCACGAGTACAGACCAACAATGGTCAAGAAAATTGGAAAGCAATACTCGGTAAAACCAAAAATTGCAAAAGCCAATAATATTCAATCTTACAGATTTCGTGGATTTCAAGTTCCGACAGAAGACGACTATTTAGAAAGTAGAAAAATCGTTTTAACAAATTCAGATTGTAATATTATTTTATCGGCGCCAAAAAAATCTACCACAGATTATTTTTACAAGAATACAGATGCCGATGAGGTAATTTTCATTCATAAAGGATCCGGAAAATTAAGAACACATCTTGGGAATCTCGATTTTAAGTACGGAGATTATTTAGTAATTCCGCGTGGCATTATCTATAAATTAGACTTCGACGATGAAAATAATAGGCTTTTTATTGTAGAATCGTATTCACCAGTCTACACACCAAAACGCTATAGAAATCATTTCGGTCAATTATTAGAGCATTCGCCTTTTTGCGAACGAGATATTAGAAGACCTTACGAATTAGAAACAAATTACGAATTAGGAGATTTCTTAATTAAAGTAAAAAAACAAGGTGAGATTACAGAAATGATCTATGCTTCTCATCCTTTTGATGTAGTTGGTTATGACGGTTATAATTATCCGTATGCATTTTCAATTCACGATTTCGAACCGATTACAGGTCGCATTCATCAACCGCCACCAGTACACCAAACTTTTGAAACGAATGCGTTTGTAATTTGCAGTTTTGTTCCACGTATGTATGATTATCACCCAGATTCAATTCCTGCACCATACAGTCACAGTAACATCGATTCAGATGAGGTTTTATACTATGTAGATGGTGATTTTATGAGCAGAAATGACATCGACCAAGGTCATATTTCTTTACATCCATCAGGAATTCCTCATGGACCGCACCCAGGAACTGCAGAGAAAAGTATTGGAAAAACAAAAACAGAAGAATTGGCCGTGATGGTAGATACTTTTAAACCCTTGCAGGTTACAGAAGAAGCAATGAAAATTGCCGATGAAGAGTATTATAAATCTTGGTTAGAGTAAAAATCAATTAACAAAGATTGAAGTAAAAATTCAAGAATTTCAAAAGAGGATAATGGGTTTTCAAAATAAACTCTAACCTTCTCTTCTCTCTTTTTCTATAAAACATAAATATGAGTAAAAAAGAAATTAAATCAGTAAACTACGGTTTAGAAAAAATATTTGCAGGAGCGCAAGATTTTCTTCCGTTATTAGGAACAGATTATGTAGAGTTTTACGTTGGTAATGCAAAACAAGCTGCACACTTTTATAAAACAGCATTTGGATTTCAATCGTATGCATATAAAGGCTTAGAAACAGGTTCAAGAGATTCTGTGAGTTATGTATTAACGCAAGATAAAATCAAGTTAGTTTTAACAACTCCGTTAAATAGTAAATCACCAATCAACGATCACATTGTAAAACATGGAGACGGCGTAAAAGTGATTGCTCTTTGGGTAGAAGATGCAAGAAAAGCCTATAAAGAAACAACTTCGCGTGGTGCAAAATCGTACATGGAGCCAACTGTTGAAACAGATGAACATGGAGAGGTTGTAAGAGCAGGAATTTATACATACGGAGAAACAGTACACATGTTTGTAGAGCGTAAAAACTACAACGGAGCCTTTTTACCAGGTTTTCAAAAATGGGAATCAGATTACAATCCGCCAAGTGCAGGTTTAAAATATATTGACCATATGGTTGGTAATGTTGGTTGGAATCAAATGGACGTTTGGGTAAAATGGTACGAAGATGTTATGGGGTTTGAAAACTTTTTATCTTTTGATGACAAACAAATTCACACAGAATATTCTGCATTAATGAGCAAGGTAATGTCTAACGGAAATGGTAGAATTAAGTTTCCAATAAACGAACCAGCAAAAGCTGCAAAGCGTTCTCAGATAGAAGAGTATTTAGACTTTTATGAAGGTTCTGGAGTGCAACATATTGCAGTTGCAACAGACGATATTATTAAAACAGTTTCTCAATTAAAAGCAAACGGAGTAGAATTTTTATCTACGCCGCCAGCAGCATATTATAAATCAGTTCCTGGGAGATTAGAAGAATTTAGCCACGAATTAAGAGAAGATATCGAAAAGTTAATGGCTTTAGGTATTATGATTGATGCAGATGAAGAAGGTTATTTATTACAAATTTTTACAAAACCAATAGAAGATAGACCAACGTTGTTTTTTGAAGTTATTCAAAGAATGGGCGCAAGAGGTTTTGGCGCAGGAAACTTTAAAGCATTGTTTGAATCAATCGAAAGAGAACAAGCAAAAAGAGGAACATTATAATTTAGAGACAAGACTAATAGAACCAAGATACTAGACAAAATCTAACTTCTTGGTTCTCTTTTTTATTTTAAAAAATGGAACAAATTTTCAAAAACATAAAATCACCTTTCTCATAAGGTTTACTTTTCAAAAGACATAAGAAGTAAATTTTAATTAATAAAAACACAAAGATGAGTAAAGACGAGATTTTAATAGCATTAGAAGAAAAGTACACTAAACTTGGGGTTCCTTTAAACACCATGCTAGAAGGATTGCTTCATAGCACGCCTATAACATATTGGGATTATATTCAAACAGATGCATTGTTAGGGTTGCAAATTCCGAGAACAACAGAAAAAGATGAAATGGTTTTTATCATGTATCATCAAGTAAATGAGTTGTTGTTTAAAATGATATTATGGGAAATTGACCAAATTTCTCTTTCTAAAGAAGCTATTACAGCAGAAAAATTCTCTAAACATTTAATGAGAATTAGCCGCTATTTTGACATGTTATGTAGCTCTTTTGATGTAATGGGAGATGGTATGGATGTTGAACAATATCTGAAATTCAGAAATACATTAGCTCCTGCAAGTGGTTTTCAAAGTGCACAATATAGAAAGATTGAATTTGCGTCTACAGAATTAATTAATTTAATTGATGTTCGTTACAGAGATACAATTGACAGGAATTCATCTTTCAAAAATGCCTTTGATCATTTGTATTGGCAGGCAGCAGGAAAAGACCATAAAACAGGAAAAAAATCTACCTTAATCAATTTATTTGAAGGGAAATACATGGGTGATTTTATTGATTTTATGGAAGACTACAACGAATGTAATCTTTCTAAAAAGTTTCAAGAACTACCTGAAGATATTCAAAAAAATGACGAATTAATTACAGCAATGCGTCATTACGATTATACTGTAAATGTAAAATGGGTACTTGCTCATTATGATGCAGCAGGAAAATACTTAGGCGGCGGAAAAAAAGATTTAGAAGCTACAGGTGGTAGTAATTGGAGGAAATACATGCATCCAAAATACCAAAAAAGAATCTTTTTCCCTTATTTATGGAGTGAAGAAGAATTAAAAAATTGGGGAACATTTTAAATTAAAAAAACTATTACAATTACGCTAACGATTGTCTGTCTGAGCTTGTCGAAGACTTTTTTGAGTATTAAAGATCCTTCGACAAGCTCAGGAAGACATTTTGAATTTAATTGGGTAATGAAAACCTAAAATTATATTAAAAAGTCATTTACGAATTATTTGTAAATGACTTTTTTTAATTTTGGAACGGTAATTGTCATTACTTTTTTATATGTTTGGTTTTTATGAAAAAGTATATCCTCTTATTTTTTACATTATTTTTTTTATCGACTACTTTTAGTCAAGAAAAATCAGTCCCTTTTAAAAGTGGGGAATGGTTGCGCTATAAAATGAGTTATAGTGGGTTTTTAAGAGCTGGAACAGCAATTTTAGAAATCAAGGAAAAAGAATATAATGGCAAAAAAGTATTTTATACAAAAGGCTCTGGTTGGACTTCTGGTGCTGTAAAATGGTTTTTTGAAGTAGAAGATTTATATGAATCTTATTTTGACAAAGAAACGATAAAACCGTACCTTTTTAAAAGAAAGATTGATGAAGGTGGTTATAAAAAGCATAGAATAACTTCTTTTAACTACGATTCTAAAAAGGCATATATTCAGGATTTTACATTGCAATCAGATACTTCTGTCGCTTTTACAAATGTGCAAGACATGATGTCTTCATTCTATTTTTTAAGAAGTACGGAGACAAAAAATTTAAAAATTGGAGATGAAATAAAACTAGATATGTTTATGGATTCTCAAGTATATCCTTTTAAACTTCGCTTTTTAGGAAGAGAAGTTTTAAAAACAAGTTTCGGGAAAGTAAAAACATTGATATTTAGACCATTAGTACAGTCGGGGAGAATTTTTAAGGCACAAGAAAGTGTCACTATCTGGATTACAGATGATGCCAATAAAATTCCAATAAAAATGATGGCTTCTCTAGCCGTAGGTTCTTTAAGAGCAGAATTGGAAGCGTATAAAGGTTTGGCAAATCCTTTTCAAAAACTTTAACGAAACCGTTTTATTAACTTCTACTATTAGAATGAAAATAACTCAATTTTATTTGTACTTTTGAAATCTATCCAAATAGTATAATATTCTTGAAAAAAATAGTAATCTTATTAGCGCTAGTTCTTGCGTTTTCTTCCTGTAAAAACGAAGATAAGAAACCAGTTATAAAAATTGAAGAGTCAAAGCCAGAAATTAGATTTGGTTATAAAATTGATGATTATAAATTAATCCAAGACACTATAAAAGCAGGTGAAAGCTTTGGAGCTATCTTAGACAGGCACCATGTAGAGTATCCAAAGATAAATCAAATTGCAACCTCAGTTACCGAAGTTTTTGATGTTAGAAGAGTCCGGGCAGGCAAGCCTTATACGATTTTAGCGAGCAAGGATTCTTTAGAAAAAGCACAAATTTTTATTTATAAACACGATAAGATAAACGCCACAATTTTAGATTTTCAAGATTCCTTAATTACTGCAGTTAGGTTTAAAAAGCCAATTAAGGTTTTAGAAAAAGAGATAAATGGAGTTATCCATTCTAGTCTTTCCGTAACAATGGATAGTTTAGGTTTAAGACCAAATTTAACTTGGACAATTGCAGATATTTATGCTTGGACTTTAGATTTTTATGCGCTTCGAAAAGGAGATTCTTTTAAGTTTGTTTATGAAGAAAAATTTATTGATGATACTATTTTCGCAGGTTATGGAAAAGTGAAATCAGCAGTTTTTAAACACAAGGGTAAAGATTTGTATGCATTTCGTTTTCTTTCTGATTCAATTTTAAATATTCATGAATATTATGATGAAGGAAGTAATATGCTGCGAAGTCAATTTTTAAAAGCACCCATAAAATTTCAGTATAGAATTTCATCAAGATATAATTTAAGAAGAAAAATTGCGTACTATGGTAACAGAATTAAACCTCATAAGGGTACAGATTTTGCAGCAAGAATTGGTACGCCTATTATAGCGACAGCAAACGGAAGAGTTTCAGAGTCTAGAAGAAGAGGTGGTAATGGAAATTATGTAAAGATTAAACATAATGGTACCTATTCTACTCAATATTTACACATGAAAACCCGAAAAGTTAAAAAAGGACAATTCGTGAAACAAGGAGATGTTATTGGTTATGTTGGTATGACAGGTAATACAGGTGGGCCACATGTTTGTTATCGTTTTTGGAAACATGGTAGACAGGTAGATCCTTTAAGAGAAAAATTACCCGCTGCAAAACCTATGAAAAAAAGGATGAAACCACTCTTTTTTGAATTTATAAAACCATTAAAACACCAACTAGATTATAAAAAAGTTTCTGTTCAAACACCAGAAGTAATTACTGAAACTATTGCACAAAATTAAAAAATGGCATTAAAAAACATCAACCCAACAACTACAGCATCTTGGAATAAATTAACAAATCATTTTAAGGATATTAAAAATATCAACATTAAAGATTTGATGAAAGACGAAAACAGAAAAGAAGATTTTTCTGTAGAATTTGATGATTTATTAGTCGATTTTTCTAAAAATAGAATTACAAAAGAAACAATTGATTTACTCGTAGAATTAGCAAAAGAAGTTGGCTTAAAGGAAGCAATTGAAAGTCAGTTTTTAGGGGAAGAAATTAATGTTACAGAAGGAAGGGCGGTTTTACATACAGCCTTAAGAAGCACTTCTGATGAACCTGTTTTTGTAGATGGTAAAAATATTAAGCCTCAAATACAATCCGCTTTAAGAAAAATTAAAAGTTTTTCTAATAAAGTTATTTCTGGAAAATGGAAAGGATATACAGGTAAATCAATTACTGATGTTGTAAATATTGGTATTGGAGGTTCTGATCTTGGACCAGATATGATTGTAGAATCTTTACAGTTTTACAAAAATCAATTAACGACACATTTTGTTTCTAATATTGATGGAGATCATGTTTCTGAAGTAATTAAGAAACTAAATCCAGAAACTACATTATTTGTAATTGTTTCTAAAACATTTACAACTCAAGAAACAATAACAAATTCAGAAACTATTAAAAACTGGTTCTTAAAATCGGCAACAATATTTGATATTCCAAAACACTTTGTCGCAGTTTCCACAAATTTAGCAGCGGTAGATAATTTCGGAATTGACAAGAGCAACGTTTTTCCTATGTGGAATTGGGTTGGAGGGCGTTTTTCACTCTGGTCTGCAGTAGGTTTGTCGATCAGCTTATCGGTTGGTTTTGAGAACTACAAAGCCCTTTTAGAAGGCGCTGAAGAAATGGATTTGCATTATAGAAACACAGATTTTGATAAGAATATTCCAGTAATTTTAGCATTGCTAAGCATTTGGTATAACAATTTTTATTTAGCAGAAACAGAAGCGGTTTTGCCTTACTCACAATATTTAAAGAAGCTTCCAGATTATTTGCAACAAGCAATTATGGAAAGTAATGGAAAAGGTGTAGATCGAAATGGAGATATTATAGACTATCAAACAGGAACGATCGTTTGGGGAAGTACAGGTACAAATATGCAGCACGCATTTATGCAATTGGTGCATCAAGGAACAAAGTTAATTCCTGCCGATTTTATTGGTTACAAAGAATCTTTATACGGTTTAACAGATCACCACAAGAAATTAATGGCAAATTATTATGGACAAATGGAGGCTTTAGCTTTTGGTAAAAGCAAAGAAGAGGTTCATTTAGAATTAAAATTCTCTGGAGATAAAGATAAAATAAATCAATTATTACCTTTTAAAGTTTTTGAAGGAAATAGACCAAGTAATGCAATTCTTTTTGATAAATTAACTCCGAAGTCCTTAGGTAAATTAGTCGCTTTATATGAGCATAAGATATATACTCAAGGTATTCTGTGGAATATATATAGTTATGATCAATTTGGTGTAGAACTAGGTAAAGAACTCGCGAAAAAATTATTGAATTCTTAATAATTTACTTTGTTAATAATATTGTTAACATATAATGTGCTGTTTTATAGTAGCTAAACTTTTTTTTTACTAATTTTAAGGTTCTTAATTTATTGTTAAAACTTAACATTAAGTTAACATTGCAATTATCAAAAAAAAGGATTTTTGTAAAACATTTAATAACATAAAATTAAACAATGAAAAATTTTAAAAACTTATTATTTGTAGCTTTATTTTTTGTAACAGCTACAGTTTTAGGACAATCTAAAATTACAGGTACAATCGTTGATGAAACAAATCAATCATTACCTGGAGCTAGTGTTATGGAAAAGGGAACTACTAACGGAACGCAAACTGATTTCGATGGTAAATTTACTTTAAACGCTAAATCTAATTCAGGTGTTCTAGTAATCTCTTTTATAGGTTACAAATCTAAAGAAGTTTCTTTTTCTTCTTCTAAAGCTAATTTAGGATCTATTCAATTAGAAGAGGATTCTAGTTTAGATGAAATTGTTTTAACAGCAACTTCATTTGCTATTGATAGAAAAACGCCAGTTGCGGTTTCTACATTAAGAGCAGCAGATATTGAAAGAAAGTTAGGATCTCAAGAATTTCCTGAGGTATTGAAATCTACTCCTGGAGTATACGCTACTAAATCTGGTGGTGGTTTTGGAGATGGACGTATTAACATGCGTGGTTTTAATTCTGAAAACGTTGCAGTTATGATTAACGGGGTTCCTGTTAATGATATGGAAAACGGAAGAGTATATTGGTCTAATTGGGCTGGATTATCAGATGTTACATCTGCAATGCAGGTTCAAAGAGGTTTAGGAGCTTCTAAAGTAGCTGTACCTTCTATTGGAGGAACAATTAATATTTTATCTAAAACTTCTGATGTTAGAAAAGGTGGTAATGTTATGGCTTCTACAGGTAATGATGGATACCAAAAATATGGGTTCACTTTATCTACAGGATTAATGGATAATGATGTTGCTGCAACAGTATCTTTTGCTTCAACTACTGGAGAAGGATATGTTGATGGAACTCAATTTAAAGGTTATAACTATTTTGTAAACTTTTCAAAAGAATTAAATGACAATCATAAATTATCATTTACAACTTTCGGAGCGCCACAAAGACATGGTCAAAGACAAAATATGAGTACAATAGCTACTTATAGAAATGCAGAATCAGGAAATCGTTTTAATCCAGATTGGGGTTATAAAAACGGTCAAGTGACTCATATAGAAGATAACTTCTATCACAAATCACAAACTTCTTTAAATCACTATTGGACAATTAGTGATGTATCATCTTTATCAACTGCTGTTTATGCATCATTTGGTTCTGGTGGAGGTGGAGGAACTGCAGGATCTAATAGAGATTTATTTGGTATTAGATTAGGTGGTTCAGACCAACCTGTAGATTTAGATAATATTGTTTCTATAAATAGAGAAAATGGAGCTTTAGGTTCTGAAGCAATCTTAAGAGCTTCAAGAAATGATCACGAATGGTATGGTGTTTTATCAACTTTTAAAACAGAACTTTCTGAAAAACTAGATTTAATTGCTGGTGTAGATTGGAGAACATATACAGGAAGTCACTTTAGAGAAGTTACAGATTTATTAGGAGGAGATTACTACTTAGATGATTCTAATGTTAACAATCCAAATGCAGCTTTAAGTGTAGGTGATAAATTTGGTTATAATAATGATGGTAAAGTAGGTTGGTTAGGTTTCTTTGCTCAATTAGAATATGGAACTGATAACTTTAACGCATTTGTTTCTACATCTGTTCAAAGTACTTCTTATCAAAGAATTGAACATTTCTTATACGATTTAAGTACAGAGGCTGGTAAAAACTTAGCAACTTCTGAAAAAATAAGCTTAAATGGATATAGTATTAAAGGGGGTGCAAACTTCATACTAGATGACGTTCAAAATGTTTTTGCTAATATTGGTTACTTTGAAAGACCAGCTACATTTGGTGCTGTTTTTAATGGGTATAACAATACGAAGATTAATGCAGATGCAGAAAACGAGAAAGTTTTCAGTATGGAATTAGGATACGGTGTAAGAGGAGATAAATTCGCAGCAAATGTAAACTTATACAGAACGCAGTGGAATGATAGAACTTTTACAAGAAACATTAGAGCTACTGAGCCAGGAGCTGAAGATTATACTGCAAATTTATTAGGAGTAAATGCATTACACCAAGGTGTAGAGTTTGACTTTACTTATAAATATTCAGCTAAATTAAACCTTACAGGTATGCTATCTTTAGGAGACTGGAAATGGGATAACGATTTAAGTGATGTGCCTGTTTTTGATGAAAATCAAGTCGAAGTAGATGTAATTTCTCTTCCTATTCAAGGTTTAAAAGTTTCTAATGCTGCACAAACAACTGCTGCTTTAGGGATGTTATATAAGTTCTGGGATAAAACAAGTATTACACTAGATTACAATTATTTTGCAGATTTATATGCTCGAATAGATGTTTTAGATTATGCAAATGCTACAGAAAGACCTGGTGATTCTTGGAAAGCACCTAGCTATAGTACTATGGATGCTAGTTTACGTCATGGTTTTAGCCTTGGTGAATTCGATACAACTGTTACTGTTCGTGTAAACAACTTGTTTGATACAGAATATGTAGCTGATGCTTTAGATGCAAGTGACCCATTAGTTTGGTTTGGTTACGGTAGAACATTTAGTTTAAGTGCAAAAATTAAATTTTAAAAATTTTAAAAATGAAAAAAATATTTTATTCTTTCGCAATACTTTCTTTGTTGTTTACTTCGTGTAACCCAATGGAAGACATTTATAAAGACATTGATGCTATAGAATCAGTTATTTCTGGTGAAGCAACAATTACTTTAACAGACGCAGATTACGATGCTTTAGGTTTAGGCTATGGTAGCTTTAGTTCTTTAGATGACGCTAAATCTATGTTACCTGATTTTTTAACTAGTAAATACCCAGCTTGGGGAGCAGAATCTTTAGCATCAGTAACTTTTAAGTTATATTCTCCTAGAAGAGATGAAAGAAGTTTAGCTGTATATGAAGTAACTTCTACAGATTATACTGATAATGGTCACAATTGGGGGAACTTTGATAGTTTTACTGATATTAGTGAGTTTTTAGATGTAAAATATCCATCTGCTGCAAACAGATTGTTAGTTTCTTTAACTTATAAATATTATAATGGAAGCGTATCTACTTTAGAGAATGGTTTTATCAATAATGCAGGTACATGGGAAATGTCTACTGGTATTACAGATGATGAATATACTTCTATGGGAGAGTCTCGTGCTCAGTTTTCATATGAAGATGAAGCTTTAGCTAAAATTCCAGTATTCGCTAACACAAAATTTCAATATGACGGTAAAGTTGCTGGAGATATTGAAGGGATCATGTATAAATTATATGTTACAGATGTTCAAGATATAGATGAAGACGGTAGAACTGATGATAGAGCTGTTTATAGCTTTGTTACATTCGTTATTTATGATGGAGCAAACTGGTCTATATATACAAATGTAATTGATGAAACGATTAAATTTGGTCATGATGGTGAAAACTGGGTTCCAGATAATACTATAAAATATACGTTAACAGCTGCAGATTATGATTTAGTTGGTAATGGTAATTATGGTAACTTTGATGTAAGAGCTGGTAGAGATGAAGAATTAGAATCTGTTCGTTTAGATAAAATAAATACTATTTTATTAAACAACTTTTCTTCTGATGCTGAAGGTCAAAAATATATTGTTTCTTATAATATTTATAATGGTGCATCGGGCGTTTGGTCTCTTGCAGTTATTAAAGAAGGAAGTGCATACGTAAAGCAATAATTTATTGTTTTAAATAAAATTAAATGAACCACCTCATTGAGGTGGTTTTTTTTTGGTATAAAATTAGTAACTTTACAGTATTAAAAATCAACAATACTATTATGAAAGACATACATTCTTATTGGGCTTATTTAGTTTTGGTAATTCTTGTTTTTGCTGTTATTAATGCAATAATTGGGTTTATTCAAAAAAAACAATTTACAGACAAAGATTTACGATTAGGTTTGTTTACTTTAATAGTATCTCATATTCAATTACTAATTGGTTTAGGATGGTATTTTATGTCTCCTGGGTATCAATCAATGAAAGCGAACGGAATAGATGGAAGCAATAGACTGTTAGCTGTAGAGCATCCAGTTATGATGATTTTAGCGATTGTATTCATAACAATTGGTTGGTCTAAGCATAAGAAAAAAACAGAGGATGCTGCAAAATTTAAAACCTTTGCAATCTTTTATGGAATTGCTTTACTTTTAATTTTAGCTAAAATTCCTTGGAGTAACTGGTTATAACTATGAAAATTATAAGCTACGTAGTATCATCAATCTTTGCAGTGGTGTTTTTTTCTTTACTATTTATCTTTCATCCATTACAATGGATAGGATTAAAGGTTTTTGGTTATAAAGGACATAAGTTTGTTGTAGATATAATGAATTGGGTTTTAACCAAGTCATTATCTATATTAGGTATTTTTGTATCTGTAGAAAACAAGCAAAAATTACCTAAAAACACCACCTTAATATTTGTGTCTAATCATCAAGGAGTATTTGATATTCCTCCTATAATTTGGGCGTTTAGAAAGTACCACCCAAAGTTTGTATCCAAGATTGAGTTAGGGAAAGGAATCCCTAGTATATCGTTTAATCTTCGTCATGGAGGTGCAGCTTTAATTGATAGAAAAGATCCAAAACAAGCCATTTCCACCTTAGCAAATTTTGCTAAAAAGGTAAATAAAAATAAATGGTCTGCAGTTATTTTTCCTGAAGGAACAAGAAGTAGGGATGGTAAACCTAAAAAGTTTGCTATAAACGGATTAAAAATACTTACTAAATACAACAAAGAAGGATATATTGTACCTTTGACCATCAATAATTCATGGAAAGTATTCAAATACGGTAAGTTTCCATTAGGAATAGGAAGTCCTATTTCAATTATAACACACGAACCAATTAAAATAGATTCTTTACCTTTTGATGAATTAATGTCGCAAACAGAGAACGTTATTAAAGAACACATAAAATAGAAAAAATGTCAATCAAGAACATTCGAAAAGAAGTAATGCAAACACTAGAAAAGAACATTGATAGTTTTGTAGATAAATTCTTAATTCCCGCAGAAAAAATTTGGCAACCAACAGATTTTTTACCAAACTCACAAAAAGATACTTTTATTTCTGAAGTAGAAGAAATTAGAGAATTATCCAAAGAATTACATGATGATTTCTGGGTGGTTTTAGTAGGTGATACTATTACAGAAGAAGCATTACCAACATACGAATCTTGGTTATTAGATTTAGATGGTGTAAATCAAGATCCAGATAATGGCTGGGCAAGATGGGTAAGAACTTGGACGTCAGAAGAAAATAGACATGGTGATGTTTTAAATAAATACTTGTATTTATCTGGTCGTGTAAACATGCGTGAAGTAGAAATTTCTACCCAACATTTAATTGCAGATGGTTTTGATATTGGTACCTCTACAGATCCATATAAAAACTTTGTGTATACTACATTTCAAGAATTAGCAACTTATGTTTCTCATAACAATGTCGCTAAAATTGCACGTAAAAAAGGACATAAAGCTTTGGCTAAAATGTCTAAAATTATTGCAGGAGATGAAATGCGTCATCACCAAGCATACGCACATTTTGTAAAAGAAATTTTCAAGATAGATCCAAGTGAAATGATGTTGGCTTTTCAACACATGATGAAATATAAAATAGTAATGCCTGCATTGCATTTAAGAGAATCTTTTGGTGCAAAAGGTAGTTTGTTTGATGATTTCTCTGCAGTTGCTCAAAGAGTTGGAGTTTACACCGGTTTCGATTATGTAGATATTCTGCAGAAACTAAACACGATGTGGGAAATTGATAAAATTATAAATCTTACACCAGAAGCAGAAAAGGCAAGAGACTATTTAATGAAACTTCCAGACAGAATGTACAGAATTACCGAAAGAATTGTAATTCCAGATACAAAGTTTGAGTTTAAATGGATGTTACCAGCGTAAATAGTTACGAGTGGAATTATAAGGAAATGGATATTTTTTATTAAGAAAATAAGAAGCTATTTCCTGCTTTCTCCTATATCTTTTTGTGAAAGACAAAAAGGATGCCGTTTCAATCAGGGCTAAATTTTTTGCCAGCTTTTAGAAAAACGATTAGAACCTATGTTTCACTTAGGTTTTAAAAAACATAAGGTCCTTTCAATTTCGAAATTGAAAGGACTTTTTTAATTTATATGCAAATCTATTTCAAAAAGACAAACAGGCGCAAGTTTATAATGTTCAGGTAAGTTATCTGTGTTTTTTAAATCAAATAGGCCAAGAAAATCAAAACCTGCATTTTTGTAATGTTCAATTAGCCTGGTATTATTTCCTAAAGTATCTAATCTTACAAACTGAATTTCTTTTTGATTCGCATATTCTTTAGCCCAATCTACAATTTTAGCAACAAGATTGTTTCCTCTAAAATTTGGGTTCGTTGCAATTCTATGAATATAAATCGCAGAGTCTTTATTTTTCTCTTCCCAAATTTGTTCATCATTAAAAGTGATCGCCCAAATACAAGCAACTTCGTTATTGATTAACATCTTAAGTTGTCTGTTTTCAGCAATTTCTATTTCAACCATTTCTCTTTCAAAATTTGGCCAAACAATTACTTTTTTCTTTGCTTGTTGATATGCTGTAGCTATTTTATAAAGACGGTAGATTTCATCAATATCTTTAATTGTAGCATTAACTATTTGCATAATTTTTATATTTAATACTGAATTGAAAATGAATCCATATCATTTAAAAACCCGAGCTTTTCTCTAACCTTATTTTGATTTTTCTTACTGATGGTAGCACTAACAATTCCATCTTTATTTTTAGGTAAACTAGAAACTTCTTCACCTAAATAATCCACAATTAAAGAATTTCCAGAATAGCTGTAATTATTAGCATCTATTCCTATTCTATTAACACCAATTGTGTAACTCATATTTTCAATTGCACGTGCTTTTAAAAGCGTATCCCATGCTTTTATTCTTTTTACAGGCCAATTTGCCATAAAAATTAAAAGATCGTAATTTTCAACATTTCGAGCCCAAACAGAAAAACGCAAATCATAACAAATTAAAGGGCAAATTTTCCATCCTTTATAGGTAACAATCAATTTTTCTTTGCCAGAAGTATAAACTTTATCCTCACCAGCCAAAGTAAAAGAATGTCTTTTGATATACGTTTCAATCTTCCCTGAAGGATGCACAAAAACAAGTTTGTTGTAATAATTATTGTTTTCATGTATCACTAAGCTTCCAGTGATTGCTATTTGCTTTTTTATGGCGATTTTTTGCATCCAAGAAACAGTATTTCCATCTATTTCTTCAGCAATATTTTCAGGATTCATCGTAAAACCTGTCGTAAACATTTCAGGTAAAACAACTACATCTGTGTTTTCTGGTAAGCTGTTTATTTTCTCTTCAAAGAACGCAAGATTCTTAGCCGGATTCTCCCAAAATAAATCAGTTTGAATGCCAACAACATGTAATTCATCAGTCATTAAAAAAAGATTAAAGATTAAAGACGTATAAATGTAAGTTTTTGTAATTTAGAAAACCAAAAAAAAGCTATGCAATCTTTTATTTCTGAAACGTTAGATGATATTTTACAAACCACAAAATCATTTGAAAATGTTGTTTTTGTATTGCCCTCACAAAGAGCAAAAGTATTTGTAAAACAGACCTTTAAAGATAAGATTTCTGTAGGTTTCTTACCAGAAATGCTAAATATAGAACAGTTTATTCAGCAAGTTTCTGGAGTTCAAAAGGCAGATAACATTCAATTATTATTTCATTTTTACACCATTTACAAAAATGTAGAGAAAAACCCTGATTCTTTTGATACTTTTTCTTCATGGGCATTAACGGTATTGCAAGATTTTAATGAAATTGACCAACATTTAATAAACGCTAAAGATATTTTTATTTATTTAAGAGATATTGAACGCTTGCGAAAATGGTCTGTAAAAGGCACTTTTAAAGAAACAGAATTAATAAAAGATCATTATTCTTTTTTAGAAAAACTCCACACCTATTATACTGCTTTTTATCAATTTTTAATTGATGAAAACATAGGGTATCAAGGTTTAATGTATAGAGAAGCCTCAAAGAAAATTGATGATTTTTTAAATAAAAATGCAAGCAAAAAAATATTTTTCATTGGTTTTAATGCCTTAAATAAGGCAGAAGAGTTGTTGTTTCAGAAAGTATTAGAGAATGGAAATTCTGAAATTTATTGGGATATTGATGAGGCGTTTTTCAATTCAAATCATCAAGCAGGAAAATTTATTAGAAAGTATAAAAAAGAGTGGAAATATTTTGAAAACAAGAAACTTAAATCTTTAGGAAACACCTTTTTATCACCAAAAAAGATACAAGTTATTGGTGCCGCAAAAAATAATACACAAATAAAATATATTGGCGAAATTTTAGAAGAAAATCCAGATTTTAAAAACACAGCATTGGTTTTAGCAGATGAAACTTTGCTGCCAATTACACTAAATTCATTGCCGAAAAACATCCAAGCAATTAATATTACAATGGGTTATCCTCTAAAGGATATTCCAACAACAAGTTTGTTGTTTTCTGTTTTTCAGTTGTTTGTTTCTCAAGAGAAATTGCAGAAAAAGAGTGTAAATGAGTTTTATTATAAAGATGTAATTCGCTTTTTTAAGCATCAATCTATTTATGGTTTAATTTCAACGATAGATGATTTTACCTCTGAAATTGCAAAAGAAAATCAGACTTTTATCAATGAAGAGAGACTTTTAGAATTTTTAGAAGATCAAACTGTAGAAGTTAAAAATGTAGTTTTAAATTTATTTAAACCTTTTGATGTTGTTGATGATTTTATTGATAGAATTTTAGACTTAATCAACCTTTTAAAAGAGGACGTGAACTCTTTAGAAAAAGAATATTTATTTCGTTTTCACACAGTATTTACGCAGTTAAAAACACTGCAAAATGAGTTTCACTATTTCACAGATTTAAAAATATTATCTCAGTTTTTTCAACAGTTAATATCCTCGGAAAGTTTGTCTTTTCAAGGGGAACCTTTAAAAGGGTTGCAATTAATGGGAATGCTTGAAACTCGTGTTTTGGATTTTGAAAACATCATTTTAGCCTCTGCAAATGAAGGGGTTTTACCTGCAAGCAGTCAACAAAATTCTTTTATTCCTTTTGATGTAAAAATTGAATTTGGCCTACCAACTTACAGAGAAAAAGATGCTATTTTTTCCTATCACTTTTTTAGATTATTGCAAAGAGCAAAAAATGTTTTTATTCTATATAACACAGAGCATGATGTTTTTGGAAGTGGTGAAAAAAGTAGATTTGTAACGCAATTAGAAATGATGAGAACAGATATTGTTCAGAAAATTGTGTCTCCAAAAGTGGTTGCTCAAAAAGTTGAATTAAAAGAAATTGCTAAAAACGATTTGGTTTTTGAGCGATTAAGAGAACTGGCAAAAGCCGGATTCTCTCCCTCTTCTTTAACGAATTATTTATACAACCCGGTTGCATTTTATAAGCAGAAAGTTTTAAGAATAAAAGAATTTGATGATGTAGAAGAAACGGTTGCGTACAATACGTTAGGTACAGTTGTGCATGAAACTTTAGATGAGTTGTATAAACCATTTATAGGTAAATTTTTAACTGTTGATGCCATTTTACAAATGGAAAAAATCACCAAATATCTGATTGTAAAACATTTTAAACTTCAGTTTAAAAATGGGGATCTTAGGACAGGGAAAAATCGATTAATTTTTGAAGTTGCGAATAGATTTGTAGTAAATTTTTTAGCACAAGAAAAGAAGTTGTTGAAAGATGAAAACAATCAATTAAAAATTATTGCTACAGAAGAAAATTTATCAGCAGAAATAGAAATAGACGGAATAGATTTCCCCATAAGAATCCATGGAAATGTAGATCGAGTTGATGAGTTAAATGGCGAAATTAGAATTATAGATTACAAATCTGGAATGGTAAAAAGTTCTGAATTAAAAGTGCTAAATTTTGATCAATTAAGAGAAAGAGAACAGTACAAGGCTATTCAGGTTTTATTATATGCTTTTTTGTATTCTAAAAGTAAAAAATATGACTCTTCTAAAAATATAAAAGCAGGTATATTTTCTTTTAAAAATTTAAATGAAGAGTTTTTAGCAATTAACTTTTCATCAAATTATAGAACTCCAGATACAATTATCACACAAGAAAAATTAGATGAATTTTTAGTCGAGATAAAATTATATATCAAAGAAATTTACAATCCAGCAATTGGTTTTATAGAGCCTGCCGATTTGAAATATTAATTCTTCCCTTTCAAAATTAATAAAGGAACACTTGTATTAAACTCTTCTTTTAAGATAGTGTTCTTTTCCCATAATTTTTTAAAGAAGCCTCTTTTACGCGTAAATACACACAATAAATTAGGTTGATGTTTTTGAAAATGTTCTAAAACACCTTGAAAAGTAGTTGCTTGTTCAGTAACCGTTAAAGAAGATTTTAATTGCTCTAAATCTTTATTTAAAACTAAATCCTCATCCGTATAATTAGGTGTTTTTACCAATAATAAATTTACATCAGCGTTAAATTTATTCACCATAAACTGTAATGGTTTTAAAGCTGTTTTACTTTTTACAATTCCAGATTTAAAAGCCATTAAAATATTTTTAATAGCAATATATTTATATCCATCAGGAACTGTTAATATTGGTAAATTAGTATTCTTTACAATACTTCCAGCAGTTTTTCCTAAGAAAACTTCTTCTCTAATTGAGTTGCTTTTTGCACCAATAATAATTAAATCGATACCTAATTCGCTGTCAATAGCTTCTACACTATCAGTAACAGAACCTTTCGCAGCAATCAATTTTACATCCACATTTTTTCTATCAACAGAATTTACCATTGTTCGTAAGTACAAATTGGTTTCACGTTCAATAATACCATCAATATTTATGATTGTTCCAGCTTTTGTTAGAGCACTATAAGCTCTAAAAACTAAAATTTTTGCATCAATTTCTGAAGCAAAATCAATTGCATATTGTAAGGTGTTTTGTGCGCTTTCTGTAGATCCAATAGGGACTAAAATGTGTTGCATATCAAATTTTTTATGCTGCAAAGTTACTCATTTTTCAGAAAGTAAAAGCTTTTCAATCTTTTTAGATATGTACCTTTGTCAAAATTATTTTTTTAGTGAAAACCAATATTAGCTTTAAGCATATTAATAAATTAGCAATTCCGGCTTTAATTGCAGGCATTGCAGAACCGTTGCTGTCTATAACAGACACTGCTATTATTGGTAATATTGATATAAATGCTACCGAGAGTTTAGCTGCAGTTGGTATTGTTGGTGCATTTATTTCTATGTTGGTTTGGGTTTTTGGGCAAGTTAGAAGTGCCATCTCTTCCATAATTTCACAATATGTTGGTGCCAATAAATTGGATGAGATTAAAGGACTACCTATTCAAGCAATTGCAATTGTAGTTGCTGGAAGTTTATTTGTTTTGGCAATTTCATATCCGTTTGCAAAACAGATTTTTCAATTTTACAATGCTTCAGGAACCGTTTTGGATTTTTGTGTTACCTATTTTAAAATTAGAATTTTCGGATTCCCGTTTTCACTTTTCGTGTTTGCGGTTTTTGGAATTTTTAGAGGGTTACAGAATACGTATTACCCAATGATAATTGCTATTATTGGCGCATTATTAAATGTTGTTTTAGATATTATTTTTGTCTACGGTATTGAAGGTTTTATTCCTGCAATGAATATAGAAGGAGCAGCATATGCAAGTATCATTGCACAAATTACAATGGCAATAATTGCATTGATTTTATTACTGAAAAAAACGTCTATTTCTTTAAAATTAAGTTTGCCTTTTCATAAAGAAATTCCACATTTATTAGGGATGATTGGCAACCTTTTTATAAGAACAATCGCTTTAAATACAGCCTTGTTTTTTGCCACTGCTTACGCAACCGATTATGGAAAAGAATATATTGCAGCCTATACAATTGGTTTGAATCTTTGGCTTTTAGGCGCTTTTATGATTGATGGATATTCTAGTGCAGGAAACATTTTGTCAGGTAAATTATTAGGCTCAAAAGATTACAAAACATTGTTAAAATTAAGCAGTAAACTTGCTAAATATGGGTTCTTTATGGGAATGATTATCGCTGTTCTCGGATTCATTTTTTATGATTTTATTGGTCAGATTTTCACAAAAGACCCTTTAGTTTTAGAACAATTTTACCATGTTTTTTGGATTGTAATCTTAACACAACCAATATGTGCAATAACTTTTATTTTTGACGGAATGTTTAAAGGGATGGGTGAAATGAAATATTTGAGAAACCTATTGCTTCTTTCTACGGGTTTTGTTTTTATTCCGACTCTTTTGTTTTTTGATTGGTTAGATTATAAATTAGTAGCCATTTGGATTGCTTTTACCTTTTGGATTTTAGCAAGAGGTATTCCACTTATTATTAAGTTTAGAAGCAAATTTTTACCATTGGTTACTTCTTAATTTCTGGATTGTCTTCCTTTTTTAATTTACCTATCTTGTACCTCTAAAATTCATTAAAACGAAAGTTAATAATTTTCTTTTAATCGTTGTTTTTGGAATGCTTTTTGGTACTTATAAAAAAAATAATTTTTTTGAAAATATTTAAAAATATATCACTTAGAATACGCATTTTCTTATCTATGATTTTGTTGGTGCTTTTGGCATCAATATTAATTTTAGGGGTTACAGTTTATCAATATGATGGGCAAACAACGGATTATAATATTCTGCGTTTTGAACGTAAAGAAGCAACGACAAAACAAACCATAGATTTAGAGTTGACCAACAAAACAACCTATCCTGTAAAAACAGAAAATTTAACTAAAATTTTTCAAGAGCGTATTTATGAAATATCTTCTATTAATAGATTAAATATTTCTATTTATGATTTAAAAGGAAATCTTTTAAAATCATCTATTGCAAGTGCTTTTGAAAAGTTACAATCAGCACCACTGTCGGAAGATATTATTACCGAATTGGCACAAAACTCTAATCACAAAATTTTAAAAACAAGTGAGAAAGATGGTACGGGATATCAAACTTCATATTCATATATAAATGATCCTAAATTTAAAAGAATAGGAATCATTGAATTGCAGTTTACTCAAGATAATTCTGAAATAGAAAAAGAGTTGAGAGAGTTTATTTCTAGATTAGGGTTGGTGTATTTATTAATGTTTTTAATTGCCATTGCTTTAGCGTATTTTTTATCAAGTTATATTACAAGATCTATACAGACTATTTCTGATAAAATGCAGCAAACACGTTTAAATAAACGTAATGAGAAAATTATTTTAAATGATGCAAGTTCAGAGATTGAGAGTTTAGTGGAGGCTTATAATAATATGATAGATCAGCTTGAAGAAAGCGCTGCAAAATTAGCAAGAAGCGAGCGAGAACAAGCTTGGAGAGAAATGGCAAAACAGGTGGCCCATGAAATTAAAAACCCGTTAACTCCGATGCGTTTGACTGTTCAAAGTTTTGAGCGAAAGTTCAATCCTGAAGATGAAAAAATTAAAGAAAAATTAGCAGAATACAGCAAAACTTTAATTCAGCAAATAGATGTAATGAGTTCTATTGCTTCTGCTTTTTCAGATTTTGCAAAGATGCCAACTCAAAAAAGAGAAAGAATTGAAGTTATTAGCGTTGTGAAATTAGCCTTAGATATTTTTAACGAAGATTTCATTAACTACAAACCAAAAGAGAAAGCTTTATTTGCTTATTTAGATAAAACACAATTGATTAGAATTGTAACTAACTTGGTTAAAAATGCCATGCAAGCATCAGAGGATGAGGAAAATCCAATAATTGATGTTGTAGTTTTATTAGAAAAAGAGGATATAAAAATTATAGTTTCTGATAATGGAAAAGGAATTGCTGAAGATGTAAAAGATTTAATTTTTGAACCAAAATTCACCACAAAATCTAGTGGAATGGGGCTTGGATTACCAATGATTAAAAATATTATAGAAGCTTATGATGGCACAATTTCTTTCACGTCAGAAGAAGAAAAAGGAACTATTTTTACCGTAATTTTACCAAAAGAATAAAAATAAAAAACAATTAGTTTTAAAATTATATAATATGAGATTCAATAATATTTTAGTTGAAAAAAATAATGCTTTCGCCAAAGTAACCATCAATAGACCAAAAAAATTAAACGCTTTAAATAGTGAAACAATTCATGAGTTAAGTGACGCTTTTGAAGCTTTAGAAAATGATGAAGATGTTAAAGTAATTGTACTTACCGGAAGTGGAGAAAAAGCTTTTGTTGCCGGTGCAGATATTTCTGAATTCGCAGATTTTTCTGTTGATGAAGGAGGTTCTTTAGCAAGAAAAGGACAAGAAATGTTGTTTGATCTTATTGAAAACTTATCAAAACCAGTAATTGCTGCCGTAAATGGTTTTGCTTTAGGTGGTGGTTTAGAGTTGGCAATGGCTTGTCATTTTAGAATAGCATCTGACAATGCAAAAATGGGTTTACCCGAAGTTTCTTTAGGAGTAATCCCTGGTTATGGAGGTACACAACGTTTGCCACAATTAGTGGGTAAAGGAAAAGCAATGGAATTAATTATGACTGCGGGTATGATTTCTGCAGAAGATGCATTGAGTTGTGGTTTGGTAAATCATGTAACAACACAAGAAGCATTATTGCCTTTAGTAGAAAAGATTGCTAGTAAAATTATGAGAAATTCATCCGTTGCAATTTCTGGAGCAATTAAAGCTGTAAATGCAAATTTTGAAGATGGTACAAACGGTTTTGATGTTGAAATCAATGAATTTGGAAATTGTTTTGGAACAGCTGATTTTAAAGAAGGAACAACGGCATTTTTAGAAAAAAGAAAGCCTAATTTCCCTGGAGCTTAATGCTTTTCTAAATATAAGAACAAAAAAAACGAGCCAATTAAGGCTCGTTTTTTGTTAAATTTATAATGGCTAAAATTTCTACTTAGATCCATTCCACTCGTCATAAAATTGTTGAAGAAATAGCTCCATAAATTGATGTCTATTTTCGGCAATTTTTTTTCCAGTAACCGTATTCATTTTGTCTTTTAGCAACAATAGTTTTTCGTAAAAATGATTAATAGTTGGTGAAGTCGAATGTTTATATTCTTCTTTACTCATGTTTAAATTTGGTGCAATTTCAGGATTGTAAAGCGCTCTGTCTTTAAATCCACCATAATTAAAACAACGTGCAATTCCTATCGCTCCAATTGCATCTAATCGGTCAGCATCTTGCACGACTTCTAATTCTTTTGAAGTAAATTTTTCACCTGTTTCAGAAAGTGAATTCTTGAAAGAAATAAATTTTATAATATTAATTACATGAGTAATTGTTTCGGTATTGACTTCTTGTTTTTTAAGAAATTCAGAAGCTATTTTAGGTCCAATGGTTTCATCGCCATTGTAAAATTTAGGATCTGCAATGTCATGTAATAAAGCCCCTAAAGAAACTACAAAAGCATCAACTTTTTCATCTTTAGAAATTAAAATTGAATTTTTATAAACACGTTCAATATGAAACCAATCATGACCACCTTCAGCGTTTTTTAATTCGTCTTTTACAAATTCAATGGTATTTTGTATGATTATTTCTGTATTCATGCTATTTTCTAAAAGCGATTTCTTTCTTCATTTTCTTGATTTCAAGAAACATTACAGCCAACATAGGACTAAAAAATAAAGGCAAAAATGTTTGAAAAGAAATTCCGTTTTCTATGGTTGTAAAAATGGCAAAAACGACCATTAATAAGAGAACAAAGCCCTGAATAAGCGCCATTGTCTTTTGCTTCTTTAATTTTTTTAAAAGTTCATCTTTTGTATAACTAGAAAATGCAGATGCCATGTTTTTTGTTTTAATTGAAAAAAAAATCCACTTTAAAAAGTGGATTTTAATAATAAATTCTAAATTTTAACAGTGCTCATTATAAGCAGCAGCAAGGTTTTGTGCAATCATTTGTGCAGATCTACCTTCAATATGATGACGCTCTAACATGTGCACTAAATTACCATCTTTAAATAAGGCAATTGCAGGTGATGAAGCAGGAAAAGGAATCATATATTCTCTTGCTTTTTGAGTAGATTCTTTTTCTACACCAGCAAAAACAGTTGTTAAATTAGTTGGTGTTTTATCTGCTCCTAAAGAGGCAACTGCTCCTGGTCTTGCAGTACCAGCTGCACAACCACAAACAGAGTTTACCACTACTAAAGTTGTACCTTTTTTTGCTAACGCTTTTTCTACGTCTTCATTTGTATATAATGCTTCAAAACCAGCGTTAATTAACTCGTCGCGCATTGGTTTTACTAATTCTTCTGGATACATAATTATCTAATTTTTATGTTGCAAAGATAAAGATAAAAACAGCACGATTCAAGTTGAAAATTAATTGTTGTTTTGATAAGTGCATCAATAAAATTGATATAATAATCTTTTTACTTAAATAACGTTGTTTTCTTATATTTGTCGCAAAATTAAAATAGTGTATGGGAAATTTTACGAAATGGATAGGTGCTGGTTTAGGTTTTAGTTTAGGAGGCCCAATTGGAGCTGCCATAGGTTTTGCAATTGGTAGTTTTGTTGCTGGTTTTTCTGAAGGGGATTTAACAGAAGAGCAAATGGAATATCAACGTAACGTTGATAGAGGGAGTATAAAATCTGATACTCAATCAGGAGATTTTGAAATGAGTCTTTTAGTTTTAGCATCTATTGTAATAAAATCTGATGGTAAAATAGATCAAAGAGAATTGGATTTTGTAAGAAGTCAGTTCTTGAATATGTATGGAAAAGAGAGAGCGAATAACGCTTTTAAACTTTTTAACGGAATTATAAAAAAAGAAGTTTCTGCAAGGCAAGTTTGTATTCAGGTTAGAGGGCACATGCCTCATGCTTCTCGTTTGCAATTAATACATTTCTTATTTGGTATTGCAAAATCAGATGATTTTGTTTCTTTATCAGAAATTGAAGAAATTAGAAAAATTGCAGGATATTTATATATAAATCAATATGATTTTGAGTCTATAAAAGCGATGTTTTATGATGCTTCAGAAAATGCATATAAGATTTTAGAAATAGAGAAATCTGCATCTAATGCTGAAGTAAAGAGTGGATATAGAAAGATGGTGAAAAAATACCATCCAGATAAATTACAAGGTTTAGGAGAAGAGCATTTAAAAGGAGCAAATGAAAAGTTTCAGAGCATACAAGCTGCATATGAAAAAATAAAAAACGAAAGAGGTTTGTAAATTGAGCCTCAAAGTCTAAAAGTAACAGCGGAACAAAGTTTAAGCTACTTTTTTATCACTTTGTAACTTTGCTAGTTTCAACTATCAAAAATTACAAGAAAATCCTTATTTTCGCATTCTTATTAGAAATGATAGAAAATGAAAGCGAAATTCCCTGAATACAAAGGACTTGACTTACCAAAAGTTGGAGAAGAAATTCTTAATTATTGGCAAGAAAACAACATCTTCGAAAAAAGTGTAACTTCAAGAGAAAATGCAAAACCATTTGTATTTTTTGAAGGACCGCCTTCTGCAAATGGTTTGCCAGGTGTACACCATGTTTTAGCTCGAGCTATTAAAGATATTTTTCCACGTTATAAAACTATGAAAGGTTACCAAGTGAAGCGTAAAGCTGGTTGGGATACGCATGGTTTACCAATAGAATTGGGAGTAGAAAAAGAATTAGGAATTACCAAAGAAGATATCGGTAAGAAAATTTCTGTGGAAGATTATAATGCAGCTTGTAGAAAAGCAGTGATGCGTTACACAGGTATTTGGAACGATCTAACTCAGAAAATGGGGTATTGGGTAGATATGGAAGATCCATATATTACGTACGAACCAAAATACATGGAATCTGTTTGGTGGTTATTAAAACAGATTTACAATAAAAAATTAATTTACAAAGGCTATACAATTCAGCCATATTCACCAAAAGCAGGAACGGGTTTAAGTTCTCACGAATTAAATCAACCAGGAACGTACCAAGATGTAACGGATACAACTGTTGTTGCACAATTTAAGGCAGTAGAAAATACGCTTCCAGACTTTTTACAAAACGAAGGAACCATTTATTTTATAGCTTGGACAACAACTCCTTGGACATTACCAAGTAACACAGCGTTAACAGTTGGGCCTAAAATTGAATATGTTTTAGTAGCTACTTTTAATCAATATACATTTGAACCAACAAAAGTAATTTTAGCTAAAAAATTAGTTGGGAAACAATTTGGAGGAAAAAATAATGTAGAGGTTGAGACTTCAGAGGAATTAAGTTCTTATAATTCAGGGGATAAAAAAATTCCTTTTTACGTTGTAAAAGAATTTATTGGTAAAGATTTAGTTGATATTAAATACGAACAATTATTAGATTACTGTCTTCCAAATGACAATCCAGAGGATGCTTTTAGAGTGATTTCTGGAGATTTTGTGACGACAGAAGATGGAACAGGAATCGTACACACAGCACCAACTTTTGGAGCGGATGATGCTTTAGTTGCAAAACAAGCAATTCCACCAATTCCACCAATGTTGGTGAAAGACGAAAATGATAATTTAGTTCCGTTAGTTAATTTACAAGGAAAATTTAGACCAGAAATGGGTGAATTTGCTGGTAAATATGTAAAGAACGAATATTATAATGATGGTGAAGCTCCAGAAAAATCTATTGATGTTGAGTTAGCGATTAAATTAAAAATAGAAAACAAAGCCTTTAAGGTAGAAAAATATAAGCACAGTTACCCAAATTGTTGGAGAACAGACAAACCAATTTTATATTACCCATTAGATTCTTGGTTTATAAAAGTAACGGATGTAAAAGACAGAATGCACGAGTTAAACAAAACCATTAACTGGAAACCTGAATCTACAGGAACTGGTCGTTTTGGAAATTGGTTAGCAAATGCAAACGATTGGAATTTATCTCGCTCTCGTTATTGGGGAATTCCGTTGCCAATCTGGAGAACAGAAGATGGTAAAGAAGAAATTTGTGTTGGTTCTGTTAAAGAATTAAAAGATGAAATGGCAAAAGCTGTTGAAGCGGGCGTTTTAGCAAAAGATATTTTTGAAGATTTCGAGATTGGAAATATGTCTGAAGAAAACTATGCGAAAATAGATTTACATAAAAATATTGTTGATGAAATTGTATTAGTTTCAGCATCAGGGCAACCAATGAAACGTGAAAACGATTTAATTGATGTTTGGTTTGATTCTGGTTCTATGCCTTATGCACAATGGCATTATCCATTCGAAAACAAACAAAAAATTGATGAAAACGAATCTTTTCCAGCAGATTTTATTGCTGAAGGAGTAGATCAAACACGTGGTTGGTTTTATACGTTACATGCAATTTCTACAATGGTTTTCGATTCTGTTGCCTATAAAAACGTTGTGTCTAATGGTTTAGTTTTAGATAAAAAAGGACATAAAATGTCTAAACGTTTAGGAAATGCAACAGACCCGTTTACAACGTTATCAACGTATGGTGCAGATGCAACACGTTGGTATATGATTGCAAATGCAAATCCTTGGGATAATTTAAAATTCGATTTAGAAGGAATTGAAGAAGTCAAACGTAAGTTTTTCGGAACTTTATATAACACCTATTCGTTCTTTACTTTATACACAAATATTGATGGTTTTTCTTACGAAGAAGCAGATATTCCTTTAGAAAAAAGACCAGAAATAGACCGATGGATTTTATCAGAATTACATACTTTAATTAATAAAGTTGATAAATTCTATGAAGAATATGAGCCAACGAGAGCTGCGAGAGCAATATCAGATTTTACTCAAGATTACTTAAGTAACTGGTATGTACGTTTAAGTAGAAGACGTTTTTGGAAAGGAGATTATCAAACAGATAAAATTTCTGCCTACCAAACGTTATATACTTGTATGAATACAATTGCAAAATTAGCTTCGCCAATTGCGCCGTTTTTTATGGATAGATTGTATCAAGATTTAAATTCTGTAACTGGTAAAGAAACATCAGAAAGTATTCATTTATCAGATTTTCCAAAATTTGATGCAAGCTATGTTGATAAAAGCTTGGAACGTAAAATGGAGAATGCGCAAATAATATCATCTTTGGTTTTATCATTAAGAGCAAAAGAGAAGATTAAAGTGCGTCAACCACTACAAAAAATCATGATTCCTGTTGATAATGAGCAACAAAAAGAAGAAATTTTAGCCGTTGCAAATTTAATTAAGCACGAAGTAAATATTAAAGAAATTCAGATTTTAGAGGATGCTTCAGATATTTTAATCAAACAAATTAAACCGAATTTTAAAACATTAGGTCCGAAGTTTGGAAAAGATATGCGTTTTATAGCAGCTGAAGTTCAAAAATTCAACCAAGAAGATATTAACAAAATCGAGAAAGATAGAAACATTCTTCTTGCTATTAATGGAAAAGAGATTACATTAGAACTCGCAGATGTAGAAATATCATCAAAAGATATTGAAGGTTGGTTAGTTGCAAATGAAGGTTCGTTAACGGTTGCTTTAGATGTTACGATTACTGAAGATTTACGTAAAGAAGGTGTTGCTAGAGAATTGGTAAATAGAATTCAGAATGCACGTAAAGACACAGGTTTAGAAGTAACGGATAAAATAAAATTAACGGTTTTAAATTTCGAAAACTTACAACAATCTATTTCTGAGAACAGAGCGTATATTATGAGTGAAACATTAACGAAGGAATTGGTTTTTGTGGATGAGCTAAAGGGTGGTACAGAGATTGAGTTTGATACCATAAAAAGTAAAATATTAATTGAAAAACTGTAAGAGTTATGTCAGACGTACAACTAAAATATTCAAAAGAAGACTTACAAGAGTTTAAGGGAATCATAGATAAAAAAATAGAGAGAGCAGAAGAAGATTTAGTTTTGTTAAAAGCAGCGTATAAAAATGATTCTGACAATGGAACAAACGATACTTCTCCATCATTTAAATCTTTTGACGAAGGTTCTGAGGTGATGAACAAGGAGTCGAATATGCAGTTAGCTATTAGACAAGAAAAGTTTATTAGAGACTTAAGAAATGCCTTGTTAAGAATTGAAAACGGTACGTATGGTGTTTGTCGAGTTATGGGGAAATTAATCCAGAAAGAACGTTTAAAATTAGTACCTCATGCAACTTTAAGTATAGAAGCAAAACGTAAGCAGTAATAATTTATTTATAGTACAATATTCTAAAAGCTTCTCTTGTAGAAGCTTTTTTTTGCTCAATGAAAAATAATTTCATCCTTTTATTTTTGTTATTTTCATCTGCGATTTTATCGCAAAAGAAAGTTGTAAAAAAATTTGAAAGCCAATCTAAAGAAATAGAAATTTCAACACTTGGTTTAGATGATTTTGTCTTAGAGAATTCAACATCAGATTTTATAGAAATTACGTTGTTTGCAGAAAACCCTAATGAGCAGCACATTTTTTTAGGCGATAAAAATGCTATTTTACAAATTGAATTTAAAATCCCTGAAATACAAACAGAAGAAACTGTTTTTAGGAAATTTATTACCAAAAGGTTGCACAGAGCTTCTGTAATTGTGAAAATTCCTAAAGGAAAAAAGGTAACCATTTTTGGAGAGGAAATCAACATAGAGTCTAGAGATTTTCAAGAAGATCTAGCTGTTTTTATCGAAAAAGGAATTGTAAAACTAAATCACGTTACTGCAAATACATCGATAAAATTGTATGAAGGAAGTGTTTATGGAGCGCTTAAAAGCTCAAATATTAATGTGACTTCTGCGACTGGTAACATAAAGATTGATACGATTTTTCATAAAAAAATCTATCAAAATAAATTAGAGAAAAACAAGAATAATTTCTCTGTAATAACAATAAAAGGGAATATTTTCTTAACAACCAAATAAACACAATAATAGTGTTATTTTTGTGAACACAAATTCAAAAAAAATGTCCAAAAAGAACCTGGCAATTCTTACTATATTATTTACAATAATTTTAGATCAAGTTATAAAAATTTATATAAAAACAAACTTTATCTTAGGAGAAGAGGTTGTAATTTTTGATTGGTTTAAAATTCATTTTGTTGAAAATAACGGAATGGCAATGGGTTTTGAATTTGGGGGAAAAGCAGGTAAACTATTCTTAACATTATTTAGATTGGTTGCCGTTTCTGCAATTATATATTGGTTGATAAACAACATAAAAAACAAGGTTCATAATGCAGTGATCATTGGTATTTCACTTATTTTTTCGGGTGCCGTTGGTAACATTATAGATTCTGTTTTTTACGGAGTTATTTTTGATCATCCTTCTCATAAAGTAGCGACGATGTTTCCAGAAAATACGACTGGAGAATTATTTTATGGCAAAGTAGTAGATATGTTTTACTTCCCTATTTGGAGTGGGAATTTACCGGAATGGATTCCGTTTATTGGAGGTGACTTATTTACGTTCTTTCAGTACATTTTTAATCCAGCCGATGCTTATATAACGATTGGTGTTGCCTTACTATTTATCTTCAGCAAACAAGCTTTTCCGAAAGAAGAAAAGGAAGTAAAAGAATTTACAGAAAACCGTAAAGGATAAAATCAGAATTCAATCATAGAATAGACTAATTTATACCTTCAAAAGGGTTATTTTTGAAGATGTCTACATCTTTAGAGCTTCAAGTTAAAACCTTACCAAATGAACCTGGAGTGTATCAGTATTTTGATAAAGAAGATGTAATTATTTACATTGGTAAAGCTAAAAATCTTAAAAAGAGAGTTGCTTCTTACTTCAATAAAAACCATGAAAATGGTAAAACAAACGTTTTAGTAAAAAAGATTGTCCGTATAAAACACATTGTTGTCAATACTGAAACCGATGCGCTTTTACTTGAAAACAACTTAATTAAAAAGTACAAACCACGGTACAACGTACTCTTAAAAGACGATAAAAGTTATCCTTGGATTTGTATTAAAAACGAACGTTTCCCCAGAATTTTTACCACCCGAAGAGTTGTTAAAGATGGCTCAGAATATTTTGGTCCCTATACTTCTGTAAGAACTGTAAGAGTCTTGTTAGATTTGATAAAAGAGCTCTATTCAATCAGAACTTGTGCTCATGATTTAAGTCAGAAAAACATCAGTGAAGGCAAATACAAAGTTTGTTTAGAGTATCATTTAAAAAATTGCAAAGGCGCTTGTGAAGCTTTAGAAACGGAAGCAAATTACAGCAATTCTATCAAAGAAATTAGAAATATCCTCAAAGGAAATTTCAAAGAAAGTTTAGAGAAATTTCAAGAAATGATGTTGAGTTTTGCTAAAAATATGGAGTTTGAAGAGGCGCAGAAGATCAAAGAGAAACTCAGTTTATTAAGTAATTATCAATCAAAAAGTACGATTATAAATCCTTCTATAAATAATGTAGATGTGTTTTCTATTATTTCTGATGAAACACATGGATATGCCAATTTTTTAAAGATTTCAAACGGATCAATTATTCAATCTCATACCACAGAAATTAAGAAAAAATTAGAAGAAACAGACAAACAGTTATTAGAGTTGTTTATTGTTGAAATTAGACAACGTTTTGCTTCTCAAGCACCAGAAATTTATGCGCCTTTTAAAGTTGATTTAGGAGAAAGTGTAAAAGTAACCATCCCTATATTGGGTGATAAAAAACGGATTGTAGAACTCTCCGAAAGAAATGCAAAATACTACAGACAAGAGCAATTTAAGCAGACACAAATTGTAGATCCAGACAGACATGTAAAAAGAATAATGGCGCAAATGAAGAAAGATTTACGCCTTTCTGAAGAACCGAGACATATCGAATGTTTCGATAATTCAAATATCCAAGGAACACATCCTGTTGCTGCTTGCGTGGTTTTTAAAGATGGTAAACCAAGTAAAAAAGAGTATCGGCATTATAATATAAAAACGGTTGAAGGCCCAGATGATTTTGCGTCGATGGAAGAAGTTGTGTACAGAAGATACAAGCGTTTGTTGGCTGAAGATGAATCGTTGCCACAGTTAATTATTGTCGATGGAGGAAAAGGGCAATTATCATCCGCATTAAAAAGTTTAGATATTTTAGGGTTAAGAGGAAAAATCGCCATCATCGGAATTGCAAAACGTTTGGAAGAAATTTATTATCCTGATGACCCTATTCCTTTATATCTTGATAAAAAATCTGAAACTTTAAAAATTACGCAGTATTTAAGAAATGAAGCGCATAGATTCGGAATTACGTTTCACAGAAATAAACGCAGTAAAAGTGCGATAGAATCCGAGTTAGAACAAATTCCGGATATCGGCATACAAACAATTACAACTTTATTACGTAAATTCAAATCTGCAAAACGTGTAAAAGAAGCTTCTTTTGATGAATTGAAAGAAGTTGTTGGAAATGCCAGAGCCCTTAAAGTGTATCAATATTTTCATCCTCAAAAAAAATGAAAAATCTCTTAGTCTTCTTTTTTTTATTTATTTCAGTAGTCTCTTTTAGTCAAAAGAAACAACCAAAAGTTGGTTTGATTTTAAGTGGAGGAGGTGCAAAAGGCTTTGCTCATATAGGTATTTTAAAAGAAATTGACAAAGCCGGTATTCAGATAGATTATATTGGAGGCACAAGTATGGGCGCCATTATTGGAGGTTTATATGCCGCAGGTTTTTCGGCGAATCAAATAGAAAGCATCGTTAAAGAAACAGATTTTACAGCTATTTTAAGAGATAAATTACCAAGAAGTACCTCCCCTTTTTTTGAGAAAGAATATTTAGAAAAAACAAGGATTACATTACTTATGAATAAGGGTAAAGTAGGTTTGCCAAAAGCAGTTTCTAGAGGTCAGAATGTGTTAAATTTTTTGTTTGAATTATTAGATTCTACAGAAGATTTAGATGACTTCTCTAAATTACCAATTCCGTTTTTCTGTATTGCTACAGATGTAGAAAATGGAGGAGAGGTTTTGTTAGAAAAAGGTTCTCTTCCTTTGGCTTTAAGGGCAAGTGGCTCTTTTCCTACTTTGTTAGACCCTGTAGTTTTAGATGATAAGTTATTGGTTGATGGTGGTATCGCAAATAACTTTCCTGTAAGTATTATGAAATCTAAAGGAATCGATATTATAATTGGAGTCGATGTTGAGGGTAAATTATATGAAAAAGAAAAATTGACCTCTGTAATTGCTATTTTAAATCAGATTGTTAGTTATCAGATGTATCGTAAAAGTAGTGAAGAGAAAGAAAAATTAGATGTATATATTCGTCCAGATATTTTAAAATACAATGTTGTAGATTTTGATAAAAAAGATGAAATTCTTAAAAAAGGAGAAGAAGTAGCTAAAAAGTATAGAGAAATTTTTAAAGAAATTGCTGCAAAACAAATTATTAAAAAGAAGAAAAAACCAATAAAGATAAATACTGATAAAAGATATATTTCTAAAATTAATATAACAGGAAACAACCATTATACAAGGGCTTATGTTCTGGGGAAACTAACTATTAAATTAGGAGATAGTGTTTCTAGGCAAGAAATTTCTAAAAAAATTCATTTATTATCAGCGACCAAAAATTATGATAGAATCGAATATCAATTAAAAAAGAAGGAAGACAAAAGCTATCATTTAAACTTTACGTTAGAGGAGTCTAAAGACAACGCAACATTAAGTTTAGGAGCTCATTATGATTTTTTATATAAATCAGGAGTACTAGCAAACTACAGTCAAAAGCACTTATTTGTAGAGAACGACTTATTTTCTTTGGATGTGATTTTGGGGGATAATTTAAAATATAATCTTAATTATTTTGTTGATAATGGGTTTTATATTAGTTATGGATTTAGATCTAGATACAACCATTTTAGAGCCAATTCTAAATTCAATTC
>Ga0307986_10000178_pt1 | contig 47519 bp, 26 predicted proteins | sample EllFjometageno82_FD_203170 | JGI IMG/M metagenome (GOLD analysis project Ga0307986, IMG submission 203170) | Marine microbial communities from Ellis Fjord, Antarctic Ocean - #82 | ecosystem: Environmental > Aquatic > Marine > Unclassified | place: Southern Ocean | collected 2014-10-09 | reverse complement strand
TGTGTTTATACCAATGCATTAACTGAGAAATCAAAGTGTTTACATATATTTACAAGGGTCTATGCTCAAACCCATGTGAACAAAATTAGTGTTTGCAAGGGTTCGCAGTCAGTGCTATTCGTCGCTACCGTTGTGAAGGGGGGACTGCAACCCCTTGTGAATAGACACGTGTTTTAGGGTGTTATGGAGAAACCCTTGTGTTTAGCATTTGAATTATGACTGTTAGATATTTTCATACGATTAATTTGCAAGGTTAATCGTAATGGATTAAATATATCTGAAAGAATTATCAGCCCAGATAACACCCAAGTTTGGGAAGGTGATAAGTGGGTTGTAATTGGAAAAGAACAACCGTGGTTGGAAAAGGATTAAGAATACGCTAATTGGCCCTCAATCAACGACGTTGGTAAAGTGCATGAGAGTCCCCAATGTGAAATCATATCTCCGAAATATTCTTGCCAACATTCGGCTGCGATTTAGATCTCTTCGTCTCGGATTGAGAAACCGTTACACTTCATCCACCATCCTCAACCCAGCAGGCCCTACAGTCTCAATGACAACCTACGGTCAACGCTTGAAACATGCCCACATCGTCATCGAGACAATTGCAAAGGGGACGGTTCCCCCCTCACGATTCATGCTCTATTTGGACGTAGAGGATGTATTGCGTCCGACCAAGGCCTTGAAACGGCTGAAGAAACGAGGTTTGGAAATCCATCTGGCCGAAAATCTCGGCCCGCATACTAAGATACAGTGGTGGATTCAAAACGCTCCGTCTTTTTCTCGCCCTCACAATGTTGCCGATGACGATATATTCTATCCAAATTGGAAGACTAAAATCTACAAAGGTAATGACCGCCTGAGGTTGAGCGATGAGGGGTGATGGAGTTGACTGAACGACATATCCTCTTCATCCCCTCGTGGTATCCGAGTTCAGATGCCCCGCTTTTGGGCACCTTCTTCAAAGAGCAGGCAGAGATGTTTGCAGAAGTCGGTCACAAAGTCGGAGTTCTTCATGCGAGATTTCACGACCTCCCATCTGCAACTTGGCTGAAAGGTCCAATAGAACCGATTACAATTACCGGAGAAAATAACATCACAGTCGTCCGCGCCAGTAAACGATTATTCCAACCCGGGCCGTTCCATAGAATCCCTCCAATCTACAGATCAGCTGTCCGCGCTCGAGAGAAGTTGGCACTGAAGATGTATGATGCGTACAAAGAGATCAATGGGCCCCCTGACATCATTCACGCTAAATGTACAATGTGGGGGGCAATCCTTGCGAAAGCAATCGCTGAAAGAGAAAAAATCCCATATGTTGTGACGGTCAGTGCGAGCATATTCGCTAGAGGAATCGTCGGACCGAGGGAGCGAAAGACCGCAGCGTTTGCATTGAAATCAGCCAACCGACTACTATCGGTAAGCAGCACATTGGCAAACGATTTAGAAAGAATTCTCAGTATTCATGCCTCAGAATTCACCACAGTACCAAACATGATCGACCCTGAAAAATTCCCTTTCACACCTTTGCCCAAGAATGAAATATTCACCTTTGGATATATGGCCAATTTGGTTGAAGACAAGGGCCATACTACGTTGCTTCAAGCCTTCAAAGAAGTTCCGAACTCCAAACTCTTGTTAGCTGGTGGCGGCCCACTTCGGAAACAGTTGGAACAACTTACCACCACACACAGAATCAATGATCGAGTGGAGTTTGTTGGCGCAATCCCTCGTGAAAAAGCATGTGGGTTTTTTCAAGATATCGATGCTTTCGTTCACCCGAGTCGATACGAAACATTTGGCATAGTCTTGGTCGAAGCGCTTTCCACCGGTAGACCTGTCATCGCAACTCGCTGCGGTGGACCAAACGACATCATCCGAAGCGAAGATGGCACACTAGTCGACGTCGATGATGTCGACGGTTTAACAGAAGCAATGCGCAATATGATCAGCATGGATTGGGACACCCAATCAATGCGGGACGGCGTCGAAGCGAGATATACGAAAGCAGCTATCCGCGGACAACTACTGGATATTTACGATACAATCCTCTAATCAAATTCTTTCAACTTAGGCCTACACCAGGCGTATGTTCAACTGCCTCAAGCCTCATACCGACACCATCCTTTGCGCATACTAACAGGTTTCCACCAAATCCTGCATCGAGCACCTTGACGCCCAACACACCTTCCTTCCCACGAGTTTTGCAGCAATCACTTCCATCTCATCAGTATGTGTTCCAAGGTAGCCCCGGGTATCATTCCACGATGTATCGAAAACTCACTCACTTCACATTCTTCAAGCGAGGTCACGATATTCACTAATCCATCAGACCTAGTTGTAATGAGAGCCCGCATTCTTTGTTCGGATGAACCGAATGTAGTGATGTCCGAAATCAGTCGTGGCACGTAATCCGAATGATCCTCGAATACGCAGATTCTCGCCGGCCATCCAATTCAAAACGTGGTGCCTTCTTGAAAGACGAGTGAAAGGCACTGGGGGTGTGGACTAGATTCCATCGATTCAGCGAGGGGCACGCCCGCTTAAATCACGCCGATTTTTTGAAGAAATAGAAATCAGAAATCGAACGTTCAGGGTAGCGGTTTTCGATTTTGTTCACAAGTTCCCACCCGGAAATATTTGCGCCTACCCAATCGACGAATTTTCGATTCCTACAGTGTTCAATCCCTTCTGATTGCGGATCCTCAGAGTTACTGGAATAGACAATGACCCAATCACTCGCCAACTGGAATAAATGGTGCATGTATGTTTCAAACACTACATCCTCCACTAGGTGGAAAATAATATCCAATGAGAGTGAAAGTTGCGCCTTCGCCTCACCATCATATTGGTCGGGTAAATAGTGAATAAAATTCTTTGAAGAATCAGCCGAGTACTTTTCTGCACACATTCCTACAACTGTTTTAGAGATGTCATAACCAGTATACTGTGGGACATCCATCAATCCAAGTTGGTTTCCATCACCGCAACCCAATTCGACTACAGTATCAATACCGTTTTCAGCCACAAATGCGTTGATCGTTTCAGCCTTGAACTCCGCCAATCCCACTGCACGGTCTTGTCCTCAAAGAATAAGAAATACATTCGAACCATCGAAACTACAGCCAATGTCGATATATAATTCCATTCAAATTCCTGAGAATCGTTCAACTGATTTCGAGCATATCCACTAGTGCTTTTGGGTTTCGACAAATTCCCTGCCCGTTTCGTATCTTGTATTGGACCTTATCCTAACATCTCCTCGTGAGATATTCTCAAATCTTCGTGTTGGATAATGACTTCATCATAATTATTGTCCACAGCAGTCGAACAAATCAATATGGAAGACATAATTTTCAACTATAATGGTTGCTTGTGTGAAATAAAACTCCCTAAGATATGTCTTTATTCAGAACCCCACTCATTTTTGCTGATCAATCGTTGAGCCTCTTCAATCAACGCCTCAGAAATAGTATCGCTGGAACCATGTATTACGCGGTCCAATTATCCGTGTATACCCGCCCCTTGCAATATTCTCGATCCCCTCAAGGATCCTGCTCAACGGCCTTCAAACAGACTCTCAAGCCCACTACGGAAGGCAGCCACAGAACGTCGATGGTCCACCATTCGGGTGTGTTCGCGTGCCAATGCACCGTAGCGCTCACGATCGTCGTACACGGCCCTCAAGGCTTCGATGACAGCATAAGCGTCATGGCCGTCGTCCACCAGAATTCCTCCTTCGCCCAAGGCTTCCTTTTGCGAGCCCACGTCCGACGTCACACTTGGCACCCCGAACAAACCTGCTTCGCCAATGACCCGGCCCCATGACCCGGTCGTCTCGAAGAGGATGAGATGGAGGTCGATGCCGGCAAAGAAGGTCGCAGCATCCACGTGACCCACCACTCGCGCATTTGGGTGATGAGCGAGTTCCTGCGGGTACGCGCTGCCTCCTGCAATGTGGACTTCCGCCTCCGGCCAGCGTTCAAGCAACCTCGGCAGAAGGCGTTGATACATCCGTAACCCCTTCTCTGGGGTAACGACCATGATGCCGATCGTGGGTGGTGCTCCATCTGGTCGCTTTGCCTGCTCGGCAGACCGCAAGGCGTTCACTTCGTCCATGCTCCCAAAGCGTCCATCAAAATCGATAGGCAGCGGCACGCTGTGACCTTGTTGAATGGCAAAGCGGGATCGAATGTCGGTGAGCAAACCTTCTCCAGCAGCACACACGAGGGCTGCGCCCTCCATCACGGGCCGAAACCGTTCCTCAAGGCGGAACACAGTGTCGTCACGAACGAACATGACGTAAGGCATGCCACGGGCGGTGAACGCTTCTGCAGCTCCTGGCGCCCATTCTAGTTGGGTCAATCCAATGCCACCTGCGTGCTCCTGCTTGTCCAGCCATGAACCGACACGAGCGGCGAACTGGGGGCTCCGCCGACCGATGTGCCGGTCATGGGCCCACTTTCTGCGTCTTTGCTCGCCCTTTCGCTCCCGCAAGCCCCAGGCCACCTTCGACCAGAAGCCTTCGATGGGGAGATCTGTGGTGGTGAAGTCCACTTCGGGCTCAAGCAAACCGATTGGGTCGCCTCGATCGTGGCTTGCAAACGCGCTCACCGTCCACGCGGGATGCGTTGGAGCATCCGCAGCGGGTGACATTGGCACGAACGCTGGTGCGGTTTCGAGCGTTGGTCCAGGCGCCGCAATACCGTTCAGTAGGGCCGCCAAAGAACGCTCTGCGCCACCTCCTGGTGGATCAAGGTCCCGCACTGCGGCGAAGAGGCGGCGGGCGCTCATGCACCTACCTTCGCTCCGACCCCTTTTACCGTTGTGGGCTCTTTACAACGCTAGCGTTAGATACAAAGTTACCCTGTGTCCGCAATAGTTTTGATTCTATACATCTTCACCAATATGGTAAGATGAATGTCGAATCATGTTCCAGCAGTGTAATCTGTTGCGTAAACAATTTGCTCTTGAGTTAATTCATCAATAGTGAATCCAAGGGTTGCAAGTTTGGTTGATGCAACATCTATGTCTTGTTGCTTTGTGATATCATAAACAATTGGATCCATATCCTTACCTTCTGCCGCAAGACGGCATAATGCTAGATATTGGTTAGCGAATGACATGTCCATTACTTCTGACGGATGTCCTTCAGCTGCTGCTAGATTAACTAAACGTCCTTCTGCAAGCAAGTATATCTTACGTCCATCCGCTAAGATGTACTCTTGGTTCTCGCTTCTAATGGTTCTAACACTTTGTGAAAGATTTTTCAAACCTTCAATGTTTATTTCACAATCATAGTGACCTGTGTTTGAAATAATTGCACCATCCTTCATTGAAGCAAAGTGTCTCTCAACTATAATGTCCTTCATTCCAGTAGCAGTACAGAATATATCACCAATCGCCGCTGCATCGTCCATCTTCATTACTCTGAAACCATCCATTACCGCTCTAAGTGCTGCTAATGGGTCAATCTCTGTGATGACTACATTTGCACCCATTCCCTTTGCACGCATTGCTAGACCACTTCCACAGTGGCCATATCCTGCTACAACGAATGTCTTTCCAGCAATCAATACAGATGTTGCTCTAATAATTCCGTCCAATGTTGATTGACCTGTCCCATAGACATTGTCAAAGTCCCACTTTGTGATTGCATCGTTTACCGCTAATACTGGGTAAAGCAAGTCTCCTGCATCTCCCATTGCTCTTAGTCGGTGAACACCTGTGGTTGTTTCTTCTGTACCACCGATTACATCAACTGCATACTCTTTCTTCTCACCATGAACACGGACGATTAAATCTGCTCCATCATCTAAAGTTAATGTTGGTCTGAATTCAAGGGTCTTGTCGATACACCAATAGAAATCTTCCACTGATTGTCCATGCCAAGCGTGAACTGAATATCCTTCAGTAGCGAGCCATGCTGCTACATCATCTTGGGTTGAGAGGGGATTACATCCGGACCAGGAAATCTCAGCACCTGCAGCTGCGATTGTTTCTATCAGTATTGCAGTTTCTTTGGTTACGTGAAGACATCCTGTCACACGCATTCCTGCTAGGGGTTTTGTCTTCAATGCCTCTTCGCGTAGAGCTTCCAATACCGGCATTCTTGCTCTTGCCCAATCGACTCTCAATGCACCCTTTGGGGCTAAGGAAATATCAGCGACAGTGTACTGCTCAGTCTTGTCCATGGGCTGTCCCCGTAGCACATACTAATTGAATATAAGCACCTGATTATTCAACGCTTACGCTCAATATAGTGGGCAAATTTTTGTCAAAGGCAAAACTCAACCTTGTTGCTGAGCATATTGCAAAGCATACTGCTGTGCGTATTGCGCTGCAGTAGCCTCATCATATCCTTGGCCCATGAATTGCTGTAGATATTGCTGGTAAACTGCAGGATCAACTTGAGCAGCAGCAACTGGTGCAGCGGCAACTGGAGCAGCGGCAACTGGCGCTGCTGCTGCAGCACCGATTCCAGCCTGAGATGCGTATTGTTGTGCATACTGGCGTGCTGTTTCCTCAGGATATCCTTGAGCGACCAATTGTTGTACATATTGTTCAACCGGGTCTAGTTGTGCTCCGGCAAATCCGCCAGCAGCAGCGTGGAAATCCTTGGAAGTGTCATCCATTGAATCCGAACTGCCCTTGCGCATTATGACCATTGTTACAGCCAGGATAGCGATAATTACAACCGCAACGATTCCGATTGTAGTCACGTCCATTGAACCACTTGTTTCAGAACTGCCGCCGTCATCAGAAGGAGCCTTCCATTCATCATTCTCGAATGCCCAAGCACCATCCCATTGGCATTCACCATCAGCATCTAAGATCCATTCTCCACCTGCTGCTTCAGCAGCGACATCGGCTTCAACTCCTTGACAGGCTGGTAAGTTGATTTCTATTTGCTTGTAAGAAATCCAACGTTGGTCATCTCCAATTCCTTCATAGATCTTGATGTAAATGAGGATTACTTGGGATTTGTTTGTATACATTCCATCCATTGATAATGTCAAGTCGAATGCTTCACCATCACCAAGTCCAGAAGTGGTCTTGTTCCAAGTTCCTAGAATCTTCTTGTTGTACTGTTGTACGAATGATTCATTGAAGTCTGCAAGAACAAATGCTGTTTCGATATATACTTCACCTTGTTCACTACCACTTAGAACAGACCCAGAAATTGTAATTGTGTCTGTATCGACGCGAGAATTAGCATTTGGAGAGTCAAGTTGTACAACTGGCTCTTCATCACCGAATCCGGCTGGAACGATAACGAAGAACATACGGAATTTCTCTGAAATCTTACCCGCCTTATCATAAGTTACTAATTCCATTCGGATGGTGTTTTCATTAGCACCGGTTGAGTCAACTGTTTCATTCTTGAAATTATATGCCCATTCACCATCGCTTGCGTCGGTTTGAACAAAAGTATGACCTTCTAATGCAAAGTCGTCAACACCATATGGTGCATCAAACAAAACCTTCCATTGATAGGTTTCAATTCCGTTTCCTTCTAAAGCATCTTGATCGCTTGAATTACCTGCATCGAAATGGATTGTTGTTTCTCCATCATCATCGAGAGTGATTCTGTAAATATCCCATTCGGTACTTGAAACCGTTTTGGTTCCAGTAAATTCAACTTGGTCTGCATATTCAGGACGCATATCGATTTCAGCATTTGCAGTTGGTCTGTATTCGTCTGCATAGACATCGTTTGTTTCAACGGTGACATCGATAATACGTGAGTGACCTGCGTCATCGTGTAGCATCAACTTGACATTCCATTGTTCACCTTGTGCACATCCGGTCGCACTTGACAAATCATTCTTACAGAATTGCATTACTGGACTCGTATCTGTAGTGTGTCCAACTCCACTCGCCATTGTTGAACCATCCCAAGAGGTTGGTCCATCAACAATCCAATCTGTTGACAAAGTGGATGAAGTACTGGTTGTAAATCCAAATGTAACCGTTGCATCACTCTTCATGTACTTTACAGCATACTTTCCAGTTGAAGGATCAATATTTGGAGAATCTCCATTGATAGTCAATTCCAGACCGTTGCCGAGTGTTCCAAACCCTTCAGGGTATGGACTTACTTGGTATGACAGCATGTTACCCAAGAGAGGGAATGTCATACTATCTGCGCGGTCAGAGACTGTTGCGATATCCATTGTAGTAACGATTAGTCCACCATCATAGTAAGAACAAACACCAAGAACAGTATCTTGGATATCTGAGGAGGAACGGATGACTCTTTGGAAGTATCCTCCATTCTCCATGTATCCATTACATGTAACTGGCACTTCATTCGCACTAACCGACTTGGTATTGAGCACTGCTTCAGCAACAGTAGAGTCTGCATCAAATCCTTGGAATGCATTGGAATTGATATTTTCCATCAGCGGGTGATATGGGTCTGCTAGATCCATATCTGTGTATGTAATCTTACTCTCAGGAGTGTTTCTGCTTTGGATATCTAAACCAAATGGTAGACGTCCAGATAATCCCTGGTCAGTACCATAGATTTGGCTTCCTTGAGGTCCAAGGTGAGCTTGAACAGTTCCGCCCGCAGACATGAATCCTTCTAGGATTTGGCGATTAGATGTACTTCCAATCTTTTGGAAGTATCCGCGTCCACCATTTTCAATATCCTTGGCTGCAAGACTATCTTGCCATGGCAGAATTATCTTGTCATAATGAGTAAACCAACCTGCATCGAAATATGTCTCCCAGTCATTGATGCTGTATTGAGTATATGACATACCCAACAGATTCAAGTCTTGCTTTATTGCAGTAGTACGAGCAGATGTATCCCCTAGTATTGCTACGTCGATATTAGTTTCAAAGGTTGCAATGAAATAACGAACGTTGCCTGACGGGTTACCATTAGCTAATTCTGCTGAGAAACTGATATTGTATTGGTGACCATCTTGCCATCCATTCCATGGAGTAAACCCTACAGTAATACGCTGATGTGCGGACAAACTTTGTTGTGGACCCGCTGTAGTCGTATGTGCAGTAGAACCTGCTGTAATATCTTCAATGTTCATGTTAAAGACATAATCTCCACCAAGAACACCATTTGTGACTACAATATCCCATGAATGAGTTAAAGCGCCATCAATTGGCATTACACACTCAAGCGCTTGGTCTGAAATACAGGATAGTGTTTCAGGCTTTCCAATAGTTACATCTACTGATTCAACGTTGAAGATAACTCTCTTCTTGTTATTAGCGACTGATACTTCGTCGTCATTAAACCAATTCTGACCCATTGTTGTATTGTCAAATATTGTTTCAACTTGTACCATGTATACTCCTGATGTGAATTCGTGAGCAGCAATAATATCTGTTGATACATCTTCAGCGTCTACATTTGTACGAGACATGTTGTATGATGCTTCTTCCAAGAAAGTATACTCTTGAAGAGAGATATTGTTGAATGCAACACCCTTGAATCCATCATTAATACCATTTCGTCCATCGTCATCAGATTGGAATTCGAAATTGATTTGTGCAGTAGAACCTGCTAAAGAGATACATTCACGGTTCCAATTTTGATTATTTGAATCAGAAGTATTGAGAACATAGATGTGAGTCAAGTCAATATTAGCAGTCTTAACTAAATCATCTGTATTGAAGAATACATTGTAATTACCAGTGGATCCATCTGTAGAACTAGAATCTCCAACAAATGAGATCTCAACATCATCAACCGGGTCTGATGAATTGGTCATACCATCTTTATCCTCGTCAACTCTACATGACCCATCTTCATTATAATCGTTCCATTGTCCCATTAATACAGCACTGAAATTTCCAGCGTTATTGGTGTAATCTAACGTGATTGCAGCATAGTCATTGACATCAACTATACTTGTACCATCTGAATCAATTCCATAGAATGTATCGGCATAATATTCAAAGTTCAGTGAAACGAAATCACCAGACATACTGGTAAGATCTACTTCTGGTAAGGTCATTGTTTCATTCCCCCATGCATCTCCGTATCCTTTAGTAGCGGTATCGCAAGGATGTCCGAACCAATATGCGTTATTGTTGAAAATTTTGTCATTACATCCTGCTTCATTGTATACTGCTCCTCGAGGATTATTACTTTCAATATATCGATATCCTTCTGAGCCACCTTCGAATGATTCCTTACAAATCTCTGAAGGAACACCACAGTAGATATCTGAAGGAGTAGCGGTGAAGACCTTTGCTTCAACTTCAAAATCAACCAAGGTATTACCCCAATTATTTGTCGTCACTCCAATGTCGAAGATTCCTTCTGCATACAAACCACCAGGTTTGAAGTAATCAATTCCTTCAACCGCTGGGTCGTAAAGATTGAATGGAGTCAAATACCCAACGATTTCGTCATTGAGTGGTTGCTCATCCCAAGCATTGCTTGACAATGACGCACTAACTCTGTATGTGGTGTCATTGAGAACATTCACTGCTAAGGAGGTTGTATATTCTTCACCAGGCCCAAGGTTTGTCAATGATATTTGACTTTGTTGTGTTTGCGGGTTGCCTAAGAATGCTGTAGTTTGCTTCCAAATAGTGACATTGTCGATTGCATAGCCGTCAAGCCCAGACCATCTGCTTTCATTGCTATCAGCGATACTTCCATCAAATCCAGTTCTAAATCTAAATCTAATGTCAACTGTTTCACCAGCCCAACTACTTAGGTCAAATGCACCAACTCCATCTTCTGTGAAATTGTTCCAGCCGTAGTGGGTTCCAGAATAGTATAATCCGGTATGATACACACCTTCAGCGACTCCTCCGAATCCCTGCTTGGAGACGCGGTCATTGTCATAACCACCCCATAATGATGAGCCGGAAGCACAGGCTGCGTTGATCATAGCCTCTATAGGACAGTTAATCGTTGACCAACCGGTTTCGATGCTTCCAACCTCAATAATAGCCAAGTCATCCCAGACATCTCCAACTTGCCAACCATTTGCACCAAGACTTCCAAGTGCGCCAAAGGACAAGGATTGGAATACTTCAACTCCCATGAATGCGCGGTCAGAACCTGTTAGGTCTACTGCGTTAAGAGTCATTGCATCGTCCCAGTTACGCCCGTATCCAGTCCAAGTGTCGCCACTTGCATTTGTGTCATACATACCAGCCCACATGAAATCAGTAGGATTGTTTTGGTTAGCTGAGAAGTTTTCACTACCACTCTCAAACTCTGAGTGATTTGTTTCTTCGTGCCAGCGAGTTGATTGGTCGATATACTCTTCATAGGTCCAAGAACATCCTGTTCCACAGCCTGCTTTATTCTCTGCTGAGTCCCAATCCATTGCGTATACGGTCGTATTGGTTGAATTAGCCTCATCGACAATCTTTAATTCGACATCTAAAGTAGCGGTTTGTCCATTCAAAGTATCCATTCCAGTATTGACCACCGTAACATTGAGGTCACGTGTTCCTTCACCAACAATTCCATAGAATCTGTCGACGGGTGAAATTTCTAAATCGGTGATGGATAAATCTTTATTGTCCATTTCAATAACTGAGATTGAATCGTATTGTCCATCCCATCCTAAGTTGTCGACCCAATTTCCAAAGTCGTAAGATGTGTGTCCAACAACGACATCTGGAGCTGAACCTGATGCGCCGGCAAGTTGGCCTACCTCAGCCATGCTTGGTCTGCGGCCTGCCTCGTATGATAGAGGACTTACGTGGCCTCCAGCACCATTTGACAGTGTAACTTGTACAGTTGTTGGGAAGTTAAGCCAGAATTGAGAGGTTGAACCTCCGGAAGAATCGCTTGTGTTTTGTTGATATGCAACAGTTGGGTTAACGAAATCAGGTTCATTGTCACCATTCAAATCAGCAACAGTAACCGCATAAGAAATATACGGCCCGAAATATGCAAGAGATGGTGTAGACCAAGTTCCTACTGCAGATGATGTCACATAGGTCACATTTTCTACATTGCCATCGGTCAAAACGATCGCATCGGTAATACCGTCAGTATCCATATCACCAATATCAAAGCCACTGGAAAAAGTAGTTGCCATGTTAATTGTGTTTGTATTAACTTGACTTGAGCCATACGAATAAGTCGTCGGGTATAAGTTTGTCAAACAATCGAATTCTATGATTGATACGTTATCATCGTTACCAGGATTGGTTGTTTGGCCAGTGCTGTAATCAATACCTGAAGATCTCAGGACGAATATGTCGTCATCCGTACATGCGCCGGATATGCCGGTCTGTGATTCGCCCCAATCTCCAATTTCCATAGAACGGTAAGAATTGGCTTTAGCCGATCCAAGTGAAGTGGTCATTGCAGGAGTTGAGGAAGTAATTGGCCCTCTATAGGTGACGACTCTTTGTGTGTCGATATCGGTCATCAAATCAAGCACATAAACATCATCGTTACCATCTTGGTCTGCATCGCCAACTGCTAAATCCCATGCCCAGAAGTGGGTAAATCTAGCACCGATTGACCAGTCTTTATTGTTACAGCCTTGATTTTCGATTATTGTAACGTTACCCGGCTCACCTGCTGGTGCATTATTATCATCAGTTTTGAATGGATTGTTTCTTTGAAAAATTACGATGTCAATGGCGTTGTCGCCTGTAAATTCACCAACTTCAACGAATTGCACATTAGCAAATTCATCCCACTCAGCATCCCGTGATACATTCTTTGAAACCCAAATGTCTTGGCGCTCAGAAAAATCACCATTTCCGTCGTTCCACAAGATAGTTATCGTGTGGGCTCCGTCGGTAGCCATGACAATATCATTCGCTCCATCACAATTGAAATCGCCGATTGCAATATCTTGTGGGTCGCGTCCGGTTGTATAACTTCGGCTCATTGAAGCGCTCGAAGTTGTGGCTAAAGCGGCGGTGGTTGAAAGTAGCATTATCAGCACTAGGAAAGTACTGCGAACTTGGGCCTTCAATTGCTCTGTTTTGATTGACATCATCATCACTGCTTACCGCGAGCGCCGCTTCCACTTTAATGGTGTTGCCTCTAAGATTCGTAATTAAGTCCCATAATGGGCCTCCAGTGGCACATTTGGGCAAGTCCTCACCGCCACTATGCCCGAATAATAATCGTTGACTTTTTGTTAAAATAATCCGCCCAAATTTAAGATTATGAACGGGCGACAAATGGACATGTTACTAGCCGATAAAAGTGGCAAACATTACTAATTTTTATCAGATCCGACCATTTAACCATCTCGGAGAAGGGCCCCATCCGACAGCGTCACCGCCATGGATTTTGACCAACTTTCCTGCAGAGAAAAGAGACTGCAACCAGACTTCAAGTTCGACTCCTTGCCGGTTACCGAGTTTTGAACTCGCAACCTCTTCAATGTCCTCGGTCCTTAGAGCAGTTCCACCATTTTCTCTGACAACTATTTCCATCAGTTCTCTTAACCAAGCTTCTGCCATCGGGTCAACGCTCATTTTTCCTTGAGCCGGCATAGGCTCATCGGTATCATCAAGCATCTCCATTAATTCAATCGGATCTGGCTTTCTAGCACCTTCTACTCCGATCTTATCTATCTCTTTTTGAAGGTTTAATTCACCTATTGGCCTGCGAACAACTGGGATGCGACTAGGGTCCGGCGTTGGACCCATATCCAGCGGTTTATCGCCTAATGGAGTGTCGTCAATGACAACTTTTTGACGCCCGCCTGACTTTTTTGAATTGCTTTTAGAAACTTGCGAAGGATTGGTCGCTTTCACCGCTTCACCAACCGGCATAGTCCATCCTACACCCTCCAATCCGAGCTCTCCTACTCGTTCAGCGACCCATTCTGCTTCGCCTTCTAGAGAAACCTGAACCTCATGGTCATCCGACCTGAATTGGTATCTTACTTGACCGCTTAGCTCTGCCATCAACCAAGGGTGAATCGCCAACATCCTTGAATGTAGTGCTTTGTAAATCATTACAATTTGTAAGGGACTCATTGTTTAGCAAGTTGCCGTAATACTGTGTGCAAGATGCCACCGTTGCGATAATATTCAACTTCCACAGGGGTATCCAATCTAACTTGTGCATCGAAATCAATTTGAGAGCCATCCAGTTTTGTTGCAGTGACTTTCATCACCCCTAAAGGCTTAACAGAATCTGTAACTGGAATATTGAATAATTCAGAACCATCAAGACCCAATGAGTCGTGCGATTCCCCTTCCATAAAGGTCATCGGCAAAACGCCCATACCTACTAAGTTAGAACGGTGAATCCGCTCAAAAGAGGTCGCTATCACCGCTTTAATCCCCAACAGATATGTCCCTTTAGCAGCCCAATCTCTACTTGAACCAGTACCATATTCCGAACCTGCTAATACGACCTTTGGACCTGCTGTTTGTGCTGCTTCATAGACTGAAGTTATCTCACCTGTTTCATGGTTGAGAGCGTATCCACCTTCTGTGCCAGGAGCCATTTGATTTCTAATTCTAACATTGGCGAATGTTCCTCGCATCATTACTTCATGATTACCTCGCCTTGAACCAAATGAGTTGAAATCTCCTGCCTCAATACCGCGTTCCACCAACCATTTTCCAGCTGCACCGTCGGCTGGGAATGAGCCTGCCGGAGAGATGTGATCTGTAGTGATAGAGTCGCCAAGCTTTAGCAATACACGCGCATTTTCAATCGATTGTATTGGAGATGGTTCGGCGTCTAATCCACTGAAGAATGTTGGAAGTCGGATATATGTTGAATCGGCTTGCCAAGGATATAGTGGACTTGCTTCGGAAGGTATACCATCCCATCTTGGCTCATTCATTGCATCAGCATATCGTTGACGGAACATTTCAGGAGTGATAACAGAGAGAGATTCTGCTATTTCTTCATCGCTTGGCCAAATATCAGAAAGCATCACCGGCTCTCCATCACTTGAATATCCAAGCGGCTCTGTAGACATATCAATTTCGAGAGTACCAGCGATTGCATAAGCGACAACAAGTGGAGGGCTTGCCAAATATGAAGCCTTTACTTTACCATGGACTCGCCCTTCAAAATTTCTATTTCCTGAAATTACTGAGCCAACTATTAGCCCTGCTTCATCAATTGCACTTTCAATAGGTGGAGCGAGTGGTCCGGAGTTCCCGATACAAGTGGTACAGCCATATCCAACGACATTGAATCCCATGGCATTGAGGTCTTCTTGCAAACCTGCTGCTTGATAGTATTCAGTAACAACTCTTGAACCAGGGGCGAGTGAAGTCTTGACCCATGGCTTAACTGTAAGGCCTTTTTGTCGAGCCTTCTTTGCGAGTAAACCCGCAGCCAACATCACACCAGGATTTGACGTGTTAGTACAGGAGGTAATGGCTGCGATTACAACGTCGCCATGATTCAAATCAAATCTTTGACCTTCTAAATCAACCATGGCTCCATTTGACAACTCTTCGTTTTTCAAACCGTGACCATGGTGGCCTAATTCTTTGGTTAATGAATGCTCAAAGTGTTGCTTCATAGCGCTCAAATTAACTCTGTCTTGAGGTCTTTTGGGACCTGCAAGTGCTGGCTGAATAGTCGTCAAGTCCAGTTCTACTACCGAAGTATATGATTTCTCAGGGTCTGTGGCTGAATACCAAAGTCCCTGCGCTCTAGAATATGCTTCAACACCTTCTATTGCACTCTCTTCTCTTCCTGTCAAGCGCAAATATTCCAATGTTCTTTCATCGACTGGGAAGAAACCGCAGGTTGCACCATATTCTGGCGCCATGTTAGCGATTGTAGCCCTATCGGCAAGAGATAACGCGGCCATTCCTTGGCCGAAGAATTCAACGAATTTTCCAACAACGCCTTTTTCTCTAAGAATCTCTACGATTCTAAGAGTCATATCGGTAGCGGTAACACCAGGATTTAGCCTACCGGTTAAACGAACTCCAACAACGTCTGGTGCTAGCATGTAAATTGGTTGACCAAGCATTACAGCTTCTGCCTCAATTCCACCAACACCCCAACCAAGAACTCCTAATCCATTGATCATTGTTGTGTGAGAATCAGTTCCCACTAGTGTATCCGCCAGCCAAAATCCATTTTCTTGTCTAGCAACGCTTGCCAAGTACTCCAAATTTACTTGGTGGACAATTCCTCTTGATGGTGGTACTGCTTGGAAATCTGCTAAGGATTGTTGGCCCCATTTTAGGAATGTGTAGCGTTCCATATTTCGGTGATATTCAATATCTAAATTCATCTCCAATGCATTACTATGGGCACCTGAAACATCAACTTGAACCGAATGGTCGATAACAAGGTCAACTGGAACTTGGGGATTGACTTTTTCAGGGTCCCCACCCATCTCAACCATTGCATCTCTTAGTGCTGCCAAATCAACCACTGCTGGAACCCCAGTAAAGTCTTGAAGAATTACTCTTGATGGTCTAAACGGTATTTCTCCACGTTCGCCATTTGCAGTCCAAGCAGCGATATTTCTAATGTCATCTTCGCTGATCAAGAAGCCATCATTGCCTCGTAATGCCCCTTCCAATAGAATACGAATAGAGTATGGTAACGCGCTGGTATCAACGCCATTTTCATCAAGTCCAGATAGAGAGTAATATTCTCCGCCAACCGAAAGAGTTCGACGAGCATTGAAGGTGTCAATCATAGCCATATTACATCCGATTAGGAACACATCTATGAACACACCCATTGAAGGTGCTCAACAAATCAATTGATTACGTTCAGAAGTATGTGCGGTACCAAGGGGTGTTTTGAGTCGAATCAGTAGTTACGCTAACCAATGTTACAGCATTGGCTGGTACGTCACCAGTACCTGTAGGACTATTGGAAATCGAGTCAACATGTTCCAACCCGTCAGTAACGTAGCCAAAGATAGTATGTACTCCATCTAAGTGAGAAGGATTACTATCACTCGGTACGAGAAAGAATTGAGAACCACCGGTGTTTGGTTGGCCTGTTTTAGCCATTGAAATAGCACCTGCTGTATGTTTCAAACCATTTGATGCTTCGTCTGGAATGGACCAATCTGTCTCTTCACACGTCGAAGAACTCGCTTGGGCGACTCCATTACAATAACCAAACCACTTAGCAGCATGACCACCAGTACCGTCGCCTTTGGTGAAATCTCCACCTTGAATCATGAAATTATCAATAACTCTATGAAAAGGAGTTCCATCATAATTTCCATTGTCCGCATTTAGAACAAAGTTTTCAACATGGACCGGTGCTAAATCAGGATTTAATTCAATTGTAATAACTTCATTGTGAAACAAGCCTGAAGAATCAGTCCATGTCACATTAAGATATGCTTCTGTAGCGGTTACTGTCTGCTCAGTATTTGCAATTGTTATTCCAGCGAGAACCAAAACCAATGCCATCCCCATTGCCACCATTCCAGCTAATGTTGGAGTTCCATCATTAAGTAAACGAGGCATTGATGTTTCCGAATAGCTTAAATCTTGCATTTCATTCAATAATTCATTGTAAGATGCATTCGCTCTCTTATCCTTTGGCGCATTCTTAACCGATTCTTTCAACAGTGATGCTGCCTTACGGTATCCGCCTTTATTACGATTGCTTTTTGCTATTGCCCAAGTTGCCTCGCCGGCAATACGTAGAGTTGTTGGATGGGTTCCTTCAGCATCGATTTCACGCAGTTCCAAAAGAGCACCTTCGGCTTTTCCTTTGATGATCAATTTCTCTGCCTTTTGCCATGATTCCGACATATTGTCTTCGCCCATGTTCAATCCCAGATACTAATCGGTTTTGAGTATCACCCCTAAACCGTTAGCATTACCACATACACCAGAAACCCTAAAGTGATTAAAAAATATCAAATTTTGAGAGGATTTTTGAACGATAATAGTATGCTCAAATCATACTCAAAATGTGAGCGCGGCTCCAACATGTTCAAGGGGTGTATGCGGACCCCAAATGTCAAGAGGAGTGAGTTTCATCGCCACTAACCTCTCAGGGGACGACCCACAATGGCAACTATTGCAAACGATTTCACAATAAACATCGCTACAGCAAACGGAACTGGTTCTCAAAGTGCGAACCTAATTCTACTTCAATCATTATTTGAAATGGGAATTCCTGTTTCTGGGAAAAATATGTTCCCATCAAATATTTCGGGACTACCAACTTGGTATATCGTAAGACTTTCTGATTTGGGATATCAAGCACCTGGTGATAGAACCCACATCCAAGTATTGGTCAACCCCGCAACATGGGATGAAGACTTGGAATCTCTTGAAACCGGCTCGGTAGTAATTTGGAATTCAGATGCAAAGATGGAAATGAATAGAGAAGACGTTATTTCATACCCTGTCCCAATGTCTTCATTGGCACGCAAAATCAATCCGAAAATCGCTAAATTAGTCACCAATATAGTCTATGTAGGAATACTAGCAGAAATGCTTGGCATCAACCAATCCGCATTAGAATCTGCATTGTCTAAGCAATTCAAAGGAAAGGAAAAAGCGATTGGACTGAATCTCACTGCACTCGGATTGGGTCGCGATTACTTCAAAGAAAATCTTTCTAAGGAAGACCCATATGTTGTTGAGCAAAGAGAACTGAAAACTGCAAAATTCTTCATCGATGGTAATGAAGCGACTGCTTTGGGTTGCCATTTCGGTGGAGTTCAAATGCTTGCTTGGTACCCAATTACCCCATCTTCAGGAATTGCAGAAGCAATCATCGAATATGTTCCTCAACTTAGAACAAATGATGAAGGTGAATCAACATGTGCTGTTATTCAAGCTGAAGATGAATTGGCTGCTGCTGGCATGGTAATCGGTGCTGGATGGGCTGGTGGTCGCGGAATGACTGCAACCTCAGGACCAGGTATATCTCTAATGCAGGAATTCATTGGACTAGCTTATTTTGCAGAAGTACCTTCAGTGTTCTGGGATGTTAATCGAGTCGGACCATCTACTGGACTGCCTACTCGTACTCAACAATCTGACATTACAATGCTTTACGAAGGAAGTCATGGCGATACTCAACATATCGTTTTGATTCCAGGGACCGTTGAAGAATGTTTTGAGTTCGGTTGGAGAGCAATGGATTATTCTGAGCGATTCCAAACCCCTGTATTCGGATTATCAGACCTAGACTTAGGAATGAACCGCTGGGCCTGTGAAGGATTCACTTACCCTGATCAAGATATGGATCGAGGAAAAGTAGTAAGAGATCGTGATGTTTTTGAAGCGTTTGAAGACTTCGGGCGTTACCTTGATGTCGATGGCGATGGAATCCCATACCGTACTTTACCTGGCTCGGGAATGGACCCTATCCTCTATCGAGGAACTGGCCACGACACCAAGGGAGTTTATTCTGAAAAACCAAAGGACTATGTTGACCTTATGGCTAGATTAAAGAGGAAGATAAACGGTGCAAGAGAACTTCTTCCTGCACCACTCCTACGAGAAGAAATTGAATGTGAAGTTGGTGTCATCTATATCGGAAGTATGGAAAATACAATCCAAGAAATTGACGATATGCTTGAAGCGACTGGCCTAAAGGTGAGTCAATGTCGAATTCGTGCACTACCAATATCAAACCAAGTTGGAGAATTCATTAGACGTCACGAAACTGTTATCGTTCTTGAGATGAATAGAGATGGGCAACTGTGGGGAATTCTAAGAAAGGAGTTGCCGAATGATTTGGTAACAAAGGTTCATTCTGTTGCTTATTCCGATGGTCAACCACCTAGAGCAAGAATCTATTCTGACTTAATTATGGCAAAACTTGAGGAGGTGAAACAATGAGTGAAGTACCAACAAGACCTGCTAAGGTCATAAAGTTGAATATGATTAACGAACCGAAGGATTCCTACACTGGTGGACCTTCTTCTCTGTGCCCTGGTTGTGGTCACGATCAAATCTCAAATGTCATTATTGCAGCCGCTTGGGAAAATGGAATTGAACCTCACCGTATCGCTAAAATGTCTGGTATCGGTTGCTCTTCCAAGACCCCTGCATATTATCTTGGACAATCACATGGATTCAATACAGTTCATGGAAGAATGCCATCTGTAACCACAGGTGCATATACTGTCAACAAAGACTTGCTTTACTTAGGAGTTTCAGGAGACGGCGATTCTGCATCTATTGGAATTGGGCAATTGATTCATGCGATTAGACGAAATGTGGACATGGTATACATCTTAGAAAATAATGGAGTTTATGGATTGACCAAGGGCCAATATTCTGCTACTGCAGACATCGGTTCTAAGAAAAAGAAAGGTACTCCGAATCAGACACAGCCTATTGATTTGTGCGCACTTGCAATCAATCTTGGTTGTTCATTCGTAGCCCGTTCCTTTTCAGGTTCAAAGAAGCAACTTAATTCATTGATAAAGGCAGCTATGTCACACAAAGGATTTGCACTGATAGATATTATTTCCCCATGTGTTACATTCAACAATAACGATGAATCTTTGAAGTCTTATGGCTATGTTAAAGATAACAATGTAACATTGCACATTGCCGATTATATCCCAAACCGTGAACCGATGAAGGAAGTTGAAGTTCCCGAAGGACATTTCCGTGATATTACTCTTCACGATGGCTCTGTAATTCGTTTGGAAACAATCTCTGAAGAGCACGACCCGACAAATGCTGTTGCTGCTCTAAGTGCGCTTCACGCTGCTGATGCTGAATCAAAGCACGTCACTGGATTACTCTACTTCGATGGAAGTAAACCTTCACTCATAGAAGACTTAGGACTTGTTGAAAGAGCCCTAATAGATGTCCCAGATAGTGAATTGCGACCAAGCAGTGAAATACTGGATAAATTAAACGCTGCATTCTTATCTTGAGTATGCTTTATCTGGTTATTTCACATAAAGTAGCCAAATCTCCAATAAAGGAGTAGTGCACAATAGTGGTTATGGAGGGCGTAGTCATAGCGGGCAGAATTGCCTTAATACTAATTCCATTACTAGTATTACGTTCCTTTTACAAGAGAGTCCAAAGAAAACAACAGAGGTTAGCAGACCTCGCTCATCGTCAAAAATATGGTGGTTTCGGGTCGATTGAATCTGTCGAAAGAGATGGCTTGATAGTATTACGTTCAAGGCAAACCACAGAGTTATCAGAAGATGAATATTCAGACTATCTAGAAAGAGATTCTCACAGAAATCAAAACTTTATGGACTTAAGATTAATTTTGTCAGACATAATAGAAGGCATAAATGATGAACAAGAAAACGATGATGACCAACGCCGGATGATGGAATTAGATGGCCGTGGTGAATGGATTGAAGAGAATCAAGAAGGATTGGAACAACATTCAGTGCTAGTTGCGGAAGAGGAGATTGGAAGTGGCATTACCATCGCTGAGACTCCGACAGATGATGACATGGATGAGCGCCTGATAAGAGAAGGTGGCAAATCGGGTGCAGTTCAAGTGACTCTTTCTTGGGACGATTATAACGACTTAGATCTACATTTATTTTGCCCTGATGGTGAACGCATATATTTCAACAACAAAATGAGTCACTGTGGTGGCGTATTGGATGTCGATATGAACGTTAAGCCAGTCAGTAATAACCCCGTTGAGAATATTGTATGGGAGAATATCCCCACTCCTGGAAAGTACAAGGTTGGCGTCCATTTTTACAAACATTTTCGTAAGAAGAGGTCAAAGAAAACCTGTAAATTCCGATTGCGTGTTGTTGTTGATGGTAATAGCAGGGAGTATCAGGGTAGCATAACATACGGCCAAGCCATCCAAATGGTTACAACATTCACAATTCTTCCAAGTGCGCTAAAGGACTTAGCAGAATAAAAAATCTAATATCTTCACCGTTCAGTTGAAGAAGTGATGGCTAATCGGCAGGTGCATAGTCCCCTAGTGTAGCGGTCCATCATGGCGGGTTCTGATCCCTCCGACCTCGGTTCAAATCCGAGGGGGGCTACTTTGTTTAGATCCTATTTTAGCGCAGCACCCCTCTTCGCGTGAACAGTCATTTTACTACAATTTGTTCAGTTCACGCTAGACCTGCGAATGAATCGCTTGATGATGGTCATTCTCAAGGTCCGAGGGGACTACTTTGTTTGTATCCAATTTTAGCGCAGCACCCCTCTTCGCGTGAACAGTCATATTGCTACAATTTGTTCAGTTCACGCTAGACCTGCGAATGAATCGCTTGATGCTGGTCATTCTTAAGGTCCGATGGGACTACCATCTAACTAGACGTTTATGAATCTGAATAATATTTTTGAAACCCAACTCAGCATCATTATTACCATAAAAGAAGCGATTGCATATTTTGCCCAAGGCCTCTGTGGCTTCGACTTTGGCCATGGGTCAATACCCATTCTTTCAGCCTCATCTACAACTCTTGCAAGAAGGGCCAGTTCCTCCTCTATTGTATCCGCCATAACAAGCCCAAGCGTTACTCTCACTTCAAATTGGCTTTGAGGCCATTAATGGAAATCATTGAAGAGCGGGGTGCTTTGCTTTGACTATGAGCGAAGTTCCTACCGGTGTCGAGATGGATTCTGTCTCACGTAAAATTAGACCTTCTGCAACTATGATGATCACACGTGATGGTTCCAATGGAGTTGAGGTCTTACTCGGTAGAAGAGCCGAGTCAATGCCTGCTTTTCCTGGGTATTGGGCGTTTCCGGGTGGTGGCTTATCTCGTGTTGATAAGTTGGCAGTTGAGGAACTGCCACAATTAGATGGACCAAATGCTGCTGCTTTTGCAGCTATTATGCGAGAGATTGTTGAGGAACTAGGCTTCGCTTGTGTTGATGGGAAAATCATCGTGGTCGATGATGCTGCGAGAAGCCTGGTAGTTGCAGATAAGGCAAACTGGTTACCACAGGTAAAACAGGGAAATATTCCATGCGATACTAGTGGAATACGTCATATTTCATCACGTACCACCCCCCCATTCGGGCCGGTGTTATTTGAGAATACATTCCTCCATATTCATGGCGGGAGTTCACAAGAAGTTCCGCAACCAAGTATCGTAGGACAAACTGAATTTGTAGAATTCACTTGGCAAACTGCTGATCAATTGTTGGCAAAATGGAAGACGCACGAAATGAAAATCGCTCCACCAGTTGTCACTCTGATGATGCAATTAAAGCGCACCCTAGCGCGATTTGATGGTGATATAGAGGCATCTGCTGAAGAAATGGAAAAACGACAGATAGGTCGCCGTTCAATCTTATTTGCATATGGAGTCGAAGTCGTTCCAGTAAAAACTGCAACATTGCCACCTGCAGATCACACTAACTCCTACCTTATCGGTGACCCAGAAGGTGACTTCGTATTAGTCGACCCTGCTGCTAGAATGCGAGAGGGAATGGAGGATTTAGCAGTTGCAGTGGAACGGCATAATGGTAATTTACTAGCCATTGTATTTACTCACCCTCATAGTGATCATTTAGGTGATTTTGATTTGTTAAGAGAAGCATTTGATGTACCAATTTGGGGCAGTCAACAAACATCAGAACAGATTCCATGCCAGCGCATATTGCACGATGGAGAAATGTTGCAACTCGGGCAACAAAAATGGCAGGTCTTGCAAACACCAGGTCATCACCCTGGCCACATATGCTTGCTCGGAGATGCTGGTTTAGTCGCTGGCGACATGGTTGCGGGTATTGGCACCATCCTGATACCTCCAAGTGAAGGAGATATGGACCAATATTTACAGCAATTACAACGCCTTATTGATTTGAAACCACATTTGATTTTCCCAAGTCATGGACCGGTAATTCCGCTACCAGAAAAGAAATTGAAATATTACCTCAATCATAGGTTTGTTCGCCATCAAAGAGTGCTTGATGCTGTGGCTGCAGGAAATAATAAACTCGCTCAAATCTCTGTCGTTGCATACCAAGATAGTCCAGATGCACATCCTCTTTTAGCCCAAGACCAAACCCTGTCACATCTGCTTTCTCACCAAAGAAGTGGAAAGGTTGTTGAGGAAAATAGCAATTGGAAAATTGTTTGAAAATAGACTGTTGAAAATACTTTAATCAAGACATGATGGTCTGATTCAACCAACGTTTTGCGACCTATCACTGATTATGATGGGCTGAGAGTTCAAGACCCCTAGCCATCCAGCGAAGTATGGAGGCGGCAGCATGAAGGAGGCGATGAGCGGTTTTGACCTATTTGCAATGGCTAATGAATTGAACAAATGCACTAATGCATATGTCAAGAAGGCGTACATGCCTCATTATGAGCAAATAGTTCTTCGAATCAATCCTAAAGAAATGGACCAATTCGATTTAGTCTTTGTCAGAGGTTCACGAATTTACACCTCAAACCGTGACCGCCCTATGCCGATGACGCCACCACCATTCGCTATGTTACTGCGAAAGCACCTCAAAAACTCACGTTTCACAGGAGTAAGGCAACTTGGTTTTGACCGTGTATTATCATTTGATTTTGAGACTAAATTTGGTTCAAGACACATTTACGTAGAAGTTTTTAGAGATGGAAATATCATTTTGGTCGATAATGAAGGAATCATTATCCAGCCACTTACTCATGCGGCTTATGCTGGAAGAACTCTAAAAAAGGGTTTTGAATATACCCCACCTCCTGCTGCGATAAATCCATTTACACTCGATGAACAAGGGTTAACTGAATTATTTAAGGACACTGATAGAGATCTAGTTTCAACCCTTGGAGGTAAATTGAACCTCGGAGGAACTCATGCCAATGCCATTTGCCAACTTGCAGGTCATCAACCAAACATGGAGGCTGAAGATGCCGATATCGGTAAGGTTCATTCTGCATTACACGAGTTGCTAAACGATCTATCAAGTAGCAATTCAGGGTTCTTAATTCTGAAGCCAAGTGATGAAGTTCCTGTTGAGAAATTGCAGGCGGTAGCAGATGAACAGATTGTGGGCGTTATCCGTGACAGATTCCTAGAGTTACATGCCGAGGAAGCAACACCTATCCTATTACCATCCCATGCCGATAAGATATCGCTTCGCTTTGACACTCTCGGGGCTGCTGTTGATGCTTGGAAGGGTTGTCACGACTCGGAAGCATTAGCAAGACGGGAGGCTGAAAAAATGGATATTGCCGCTCCTGGAAGAGGTCATTCAACCGATGTTGAGAGATTACAAAGAAGACTTGTTCAACAAGAGAGTTCTATGGTTTCTTTTTCAGACAAAATAGACAAACAACAGGCTCTTGGCCATATGATTCAAGAAAATTGGACCCATGTTGAATCCCTATTAACACAAGTTGATGAGGCTGTTGAGGCTCAGGGTTGGAAAGCGACAAAAAAGGCAACAAAGGAAATCCCTTGGATTGTTTCTGTGAATGCTGCTGAGAGAACTTTTGTCGCTATACTCCCTGATGAAGATGGTCAACCAAATGGCCCACAAGCAACATTATCACTTGATGAAACAGTACATCAAAACGCTCAACGACATTTTGCATCCGCAAGAAAGCAGAAGAATAAGAATAAGGGTGCAGTTGATGCACTCAAAGAAACTGTGACCAGATTAAAAACAGCTCAGAAAAAAGAAACCAAAGCGGAAGCAACTGGGAAGTTGAACCGAATTAAACGTAGCAAGAGGTTTTGGTTTGAAACACATCGTTGGTCAATGATTTCCGGAGGCCATTTACTAGTTGGAGGTAAAGATGCCAAAGGCAATGATTCCGTTGTCAAAAGGCACCTGTCAATAAATGACCTGTACTTACACGCAGACATACATGGTGCTCCTTCGTGTAGTTTACGTTCAGCTCAAGGATTTATTGTTGACCAACAAAAACCAGCACATATTCCAGATGACATCCCTGCTTTTCGCGTTGCAGACAAATTAGAGGATTCTGCTCTTGATGATGATAAATTGCTAGAGGCTGCTACAATGGCACTTTGTTGGAGCCGGGCATGGGCAGGAGGAGGGGCACATGGAACTGTTTATTCCGTTAAACCCGCTCAAGTTTCAAAGACTGCTAACACTGGAGAATTCGTTGGTAAAGGGGCATTTATTGTTAGAGGACAGCGCACATGGTTCAAGGATTTAGATGTCCGACTCGGCATTGGAATTGTTGCAGTTAATGGAGTTCCATTATTGATGGGTGCAACACCTGCTACTATCAAAAATATCTGTAAAAGGTATGCAATCCTTGTACCAGGGTTAACTAAAAAAGAACAACTTGCCAATCAGATTTACAAGAATACAGGATTGATTACTGATGACATTCTTGGTATTCTACCTGGTTCTGGTCAAATTATTGAAGACTACGGAATATTTTCACCACCCAAGCAAATTGAACAAGAGGAGGAGTGAAAATGACTGACGATAAAGTCAAAAGCGGTGGAGAAATGTGGGATGAGCGCTTTTCTTCAGATGAATATGCATATGGCAAAGAAGCAAATATTTGGCTGAGTGAGCGTGTTTCCCAGATCAACCCCCCTCCTAATAATCGTGCACTATTCCCTGCTGATGGCGAAGGTCGAAATGCAGTGTGGGCTGCGAGAATTGGTTGGAATAGCGAAGTGTTTGACCTATCGATTGTCGGCAAACAAAAGTGCCACCGATTAGCACAACAACATGCAGTTACTGTCGATTATGAAGTTGATGATTTGGCTTTGAGAGAATTTCCACAACAGTCGTACGATCTAATCGCTTGTTCATGGTTCCATACACCCAGTGAGATAAGAAAAGTCCACATGCCGAGAATGTTACACTCACTGAAAAGTGGTGGCCATTTCGTAATGGAGGGTTATCATACGAGCCAAATGCCTTTGCATAGTGGTGGTCCGAAATCACTTGATTTATTATTCGACTTGGATGAAGTATTAGGTGAATTAGTTGGTCAAAAAGCACCTAAGATGCACATTATTCATACTGCGGTTACAAGCACTGTTCTCGATGAGTCAGCCCTACACAAGGGACGAGCAAGAGTTGTTAGAATCCACTTACAAAGAGATTGATTCAATCATCTTTTTGTGCATGCTTGTTACGCTTACTAGCAACTTTCCCACCACGACCGCCTTCGCGTGTGTGCTCTGGTCTGTTGCGCAATTGGTCACGAGTGAGTGGCCTTCTCCCACCTAAGAATCCCTTCTTTTCAGAATGTGTTGGGGTGTAAGTTCGACCCTTTGCCTCTCCACGATAGCCACTATTGCTTGATTCATTGTTGGAACTAGACTTGTCCTGTTTTGCTTTAGCAGGCTCTCTGTTGTCTTGCTTAGGAGCTCTATCGCCTTGATTGGAATCAGATCGATTATTTTGGTTTCCACCTCTGTCTCCGCCACGGCTGGAATCTCTTCCACCATCACGTCCAGAATCTCTTCCACTGTCACGACCTTGGTATGAATTTCTGTCACCACCACGGTATCCTCCATTGCTGGAATCTCTTCCACCGCCGCCGCCGCCGCCATTGTAGCCACCGCCACCGCCGCTGCTACGTCCAGAATCTCTTCCGCCGTCTCGACCGCCGCCATTGTAGCCACCGCCACCGCCGCTGCTACGTCCAGAATCTCTTCCGCCGTCACGACCGCCACCATTGTAGCCACCGCCGCCGCTGCTGCGCCCAGAATCTCTTCCACCGCCGCCGCCGCCGCCTCTGTAGCCACCGCCACCGCCGCCACGTCCAGAATCTCTTCCGCCGCCGCCGCCTCTGTAGCCACCGCCACCGCCGCCGCGTCCAGAATCTCTTCCGCCGCCACCGCCGCCTCTGTAGCCACCGCCACTGCGTCCTGAATCTCTTCCACCACCACGGTTTCCACCGCGGTCGTTATTTCCATAATTATTACTGCGGTTATGCCTTCCACCGTTATCATTTCTAGAATTAGAACCTTGACGTCCATATGATTTTGCTTTTGGCGCAATAAACTCTACTTCGAATTCAGGAATTTCTGAAAACTCAGGAGGATCGAAACTACATCTAATTCCTACTTGTTGTTGAATTCGGACATAAGACCTCTTCTGAGGTTTTTGAACGAGAGAGACTACAACTCCAGATGTTCCAGCACGAGCAGTTCTTCCACTTCGGTGCTTGTAGGCCTTACCATTTTCTGGTGGGTCATAATGAATTACACAATTTACACCGGCAACATCTATACCTCTAGCAGCTACATCTGTTGCCACTAGAGCCATTGTTTCTCCGTGCTGGAATCGTTCCATTGCTCTATCTCTGTTATGTTGGCTTAATCCACCATGTAATGTTTCAACTGAAACACCATCGTACTCCAATTCATCTCCAACTCTATCAACACCTGCACGAGTTCGGCAGAATACAATAGCGCGACCGGTTTTTCTGATTAATTCAGCACTCACTGGCCCTTTCTTTGCGCCTGGCATCATCCAAAATAGATGTTGCATTGATTCCATTGAAACTTCCTTTGGTCCAACTTCAATTGTCACAGGATCTGTTTGGTAATCTCTAACCAAATCTGCAACTTCTTCATCCAAGGTTGCACTGAAAAGGATGGTTTGCCTGTCCTTTTTACACATGTTAAGAATCTTACAAACTGGTTCCATGAATCCCATGTCAGCCATTCTGTCCGCTTCGTCAAGAACGACACAATTTACATCTTGAAGTGATACATTCCCTCTGTCAATTAAATCCAATAATCGACCTGGGCAGGCTACCAAAACATCGACACCACGGTCGAGTGCTTTGAATTGCTTGGTGTATGATACACCACCATAAACTGCGAGAACATACAATTTGAGTTCCCATGCAAGTGGCTCTAATACATTGTAAATTTGTTCTGCAAGTTCACGAGTTGGAGTTAAAATCAGAGAAGTAGGACAGAATGGTTTTGATTCGGTCGTCTTTGCCAATAGCGGAAGTCCGAATGCAAGAGTCTTACCAGACCCTGTTGGAGCACGACAACAAATGTCCCTTCCAGCCATCCCATCTGGTATAGCTGCAAGTTGTACTTCAAAGGGAGAAAGGATGCCCTGGGACTGTAAAACACGTACGACCTTTGGGTCCACGCCGAGGTCAGCGAATGTAACATTTTCAGTGTCCATGTCTGTGCCCGTCTGCCTACCCTATTTAGCACCATCAGTTAAAAAGGGGCAATAATGAAACACTATATAGTTGATTATTCTTTGCGAACGAGCATTGCAACTGCATTTCCGCCGCCCAAGCACAGGGTTACTATTCCTGATTTGCCACCGGTTCTGCGCATGACTCCAAGCATTGTGATCAAACACCTTGTTCCGCTTGAACCTAGTGGGTGTCCTAAGGCAACTGCGCCACCATGGAGATTAAATCTATCATCAGGTATTCCGACTTCTTTGGCAACTGCACATGAGGCACTTGCAAAGGCCTCATTATGTTCATAAATATCTACATCTAAAACCTCTAAATCATTTCGTTTCAAGAGGTCTTTTACTGCTGGAATCGGCGCACTCATAACCCTTGATGGTTCAACACCCGATGTCACATAATCTTCAACATAAGCGATTATTTCCCAGCCTTGTTGCTTAGCAAAATCAGCATTGGCCAACAATATAGCACTTGCTCCATCATTAATTGTACTTGCATTACCTGCTGTTACTTGTCCTTCTTTGTTGAATACTGGCCTTAGATTTGCTAACGATTCTGCGGTGGTACCAGTGCGAATCCCTTCATCTTGTGAAAATCGTATTGGATCACCCTTTCTTTGCGGTATTTCGATGCTAAAAGTTTCCCAATCAAACCATCCGTTTTCCCACGCAGCTGCTGCTTTTTGTTGAGACCTTACTGCGAAGTTGTCAGAATCTTGACGAGAGATTGAACTTTCTTGTGCAACTGTCTCCCCAGTATTGCCCATGTGTACATTGTCATAAACATCCCAAAGTCCATCATGAACCATTGAATCTATGAGATTGGAATTGCCCATTTTCTTACCAGTCCTTTGACCCATTAACAACTGAGGGGCATTGGTCATGCTCTCCATTCCTCCAGCAATTATCACATTATACTCGCCAGCACGAATACTATTTGCTGCCGTCATTGCTGCTTTTAGAGATGAACCGCACACTTTGTTCAAAGTCATACAAGGAGTTGAAACTGGCAATCCCGCTCCTAAAGCGACTTGCCGCGCAGGATTTTGACCTGCACCTGCCTGCAAAACTTGCCCAAAGATTAACTCGTCAACGATTCCTGATGCAGCGTCAATTTGCATTCTGTCGCATAACTCTTTGACGCTAAGAATTCCTAACTCAACTGCTGAAAAAGTGGATAGAGTTCCCATGAACTTACCAATCGGTGTACGGGCGACTGCACATATGGCGACACGAGGGAGGGTCATAGCCATCCGAGTAAAAGCATACCTTTCAATGTGATGTTGAGCAATAATTACCATGAGAAGCCTTGATGAAGCAAACCGACTCGCCTCGGCATGAGCAAATTCAAGACCGGTTTTGAACCGACTCGAGCAAAAGACGAAATGAGACATGTTGAAGTTGAGATAGATTTCACACCAAATGCGCTTGCATCGATTCTTTACAGGCAAGGAGACACCGTAATACTAGTATGTGTCACAAAAGAATCAAGGCTACCTGGTTGGTTTCCAAGAGATTCTTCAAAGGGCTGGGTTCATGCTGAATATTCACTTCTACCGGGTTCAACCGATTCTCGCTTCCGCCGTGAAAGAAGAGGCGCAAAAGGCAGAACTCAAGAAATTGAACGTCTTATTGCTCGTTCATTACGTGCCGCTGTTGATTTAGAGGCTCTAGGTCCAATCGCACTCAATGTTGATTGTGATGTTCTAAATGCTGATGGAGGGACTCGATGTGCATCTATCACTGCAGCAAACCTTGCATTAAGATTAGCGGTTAGAAGACTTATTGCCAAGGGTATTTGTCTTCCAAAGGATCTTCGACCAACCTTTGAGCAACAAAAGGAAGGCAATTGGGTTGCCCCGAAATTATCCGATATCGAGGCTACCAACCACGAAAATGCAGTCATTCCACATGATTTGGCTGCGATATCAGTTGGACTAATTGACCATGAAGTTTGGCTAGACCTAGACTATCTACTAGATTCTAATGCTGATGTTGACATGAATGTCGTCAAAACAGCTGATGGAAAGTATGTTGAAATTCAAGGGACTGGAGAAGAAGCAACATTCTCTGGCGATGAGTTGATGTCACTGCTCGGACGTGCTGATGGCGGACTAGAGGTCTTATTTGATGCTCAAAAACTGATTCTTGAAGGTATTGAGTAAACCTTTGACCTCAAGAGAAGCAAAGCACTGCAACAAAAGCCTTGATATGGCGAGGGGAACCGCCAATGTGTAAGGGTAAGTAGCTTAGTTGGGAGAGCGCGGCACTGAAGATGCCGAGGTCGCTGGTTCAAGTCCGGCCTTACCCACCAACTGTTCAAATGTTCGCGATTCGCATTGATTGTTTTTCTTTCAAGAACAATTTTTTGTAGATTTCATGAGTATACTTCATGTGCTAATGCTTTTCTTCCGATAATATGGGAAAGTCGGCGAGCGGGGGAGACATGCCTAAAGAGAGTCTTGACCCCGAGACAAAAATTCGCGATAAAACCGCAAAAGAACTTGGCACGATTCGCCGAAGAAGAACTAATGATAACAAATCATTTTTGAGTAGTAAAGAAGATTTAGTTCTTTTTGGAGGAGTAGTATACGCTGGTGTTTTCGCCCTCCTTCTATTTGCAATGTCTTCCGGAATGGTGGGCAATACAACCTCAATTGACCACAAAGCATCTACTACATTCTTGGATATTGGCGACGAATGCGAAGAAATTACCGATGAACCTTGGTTGCACATTTTCCCAGATACTGACCGCGAACTATTTTCAATCGCAGGACATAACCTTCCGCTGGGAATTGCAGTACTGAATTATACAATCCTAGAGATACATGCTGAGGGCGACTTTGTTGCTTTATCTGAAGAATCGACGAGAGCCGTTGCCGGAGAAGGTGAAACTGCTGCTGGGAGGGCCTCCCATAGAGCATATTATACAGAACTTGAAGCCGGTAATTATGAAATCATATTACGCGTAACCGTGTATAATGATTCAGATATTCAAAATGCTACTGTCGTTGAAGGTGGGGAACAAATAAGTAAAGAGATACTGTTTGAAATAGAAGAAAAGGAGAAAACTTTTGACTTTCTTCCATTCGTCTCAAGTGGAACTATTAGAGACATCAGAATCACTGACCAAGGTGCTAGATCATGTTGGGGCGTACAGGACTTAGGAGATTGGGGCTATCTCTTGATGGGAGCGGAATTGGGTGGTGGCAGGGAAACTGCAATGCTAACTGGTGGTTCTGCTGGCATCCCCGCTTGGTGGATGGCTTTTATTTCGCTTTCTCTTTCAGTTATTTCATTGATGGTCTTGTACCCAATTACATACAAAGTATACCATCAAGAAGCTGACGATATGCTTTCTCGCTCTCATATAACGAGATTGGTCGAAGACACCATTACAAATACCGCTACTAGGTTGCACATTGATGTAGATTGGGAATTGTATAAAATTGAACCCAGAGAATTATCAATTGATATTATGGTCCCATACAAAAATACAGATGGGACATTTTCAGATAATAGAGATGTTCGTGCAGAAGTATTGAAAGAAATCCTAGACGAGTTTGCAATTTTCAGAGTATTCAAGCCAGTTCAACTAACTGTTAGGACAATCGGTACCGGGCATGTTGTTGACTTTGATTCTGGAGTCGGCGTCGGTTCTGTAGGAGAGGAGTCTGATCAATCAGAGCAAGATTATACTTCATTCTTCTCCGAATTACATACATTATCCGTAGTTGAAGATGAGGTAAGAGATTCTCTAGACCTTTTCTTCACACGTCGTTCTGATGTCAATTTAGAAGGCGCTGTTGTCACGAGTGATGACAAAGTCATATTCGTATCAGTGATTTATTATCCTACACAGAGATTTGCTTTCTTTAGATTTAAGAAAACCTCAGACCAAATTCATGATGAATTATACGAATATATATCCCAACGTAATTCAGACTTACTCGGTAGTCAAGAATTGATAGTAAAAACTAGAAATCAAGTTTCTACTCTCGCAGATAGATCTGGTGCTGGAAGAATAGAAAAGAGTGGCTTGGATGATGAAAGAGTTGTTGCTATTGCAAAACAAGATGGTTTGGGCGGGAAAATGCTGCAAACAAAATTCATTGGCAACGCCCTATCCACTGTCGAATATATGGCAAATGAAAAACGTGATTTTATTAATCGCTGGGGATTTTGGGGCCTAATCGCTTTCGTCTGGATTCCATTTATGGCATCTGGTGTATTGGTTGGCGCAATGTTGGGACTATTATCAAGAATGAACTTTACCAGAGTGTTATTAGCGACTGGACTTGGCGGTGTTGCTGCTTCAGTGACATGGGCGTATACTGCAGAAGGTATTGTCAGAGTCATGCATCATTACAAATTAGAAGCGGTTATTCCGTTGGTAATTACCGTTTTTGTTCTACTAGCGGTGTTCCACTTGCGTTCAACAAAAATGCGTAGACAAACCGAGTTATTCGAGGACACTTTACTCGATAATTTCCACGCTGATGTTCAAGCAAAATACGGCGAGAATTGAGGTTTTACATTGCAGTCAATAACCGTCATTGAAGGAAATGATAACCACGTCGGTGAGTTGGCCAATATTGGCATTATTACTACCAGTGATAGAGCCAGTGCAGGCCAATATGAAGACCAAGGGGGACCGGCGATTTTAGGATTTTTTGAAGAGGCGATAAGGAGCCCCCTCAATGTTCATTATCGATGCGTTAGTGATGACCAACAAATAATTGAACAATCAATAAAAGAATTGGTCGATGAAATCGGTTGCTGTGTTGTCGTAACCACTGGAGGGACAGGACCTGCCAAGCGTGATGTTACGCCAGAGGCTACTGCTGCTGTTTGTGACAGAATTTTGGATGGTTTTGGCGAACAGATGAGGGCAATCTCATTGACCTTTGTTCCTACTGCAATTCTTTCAAGGCAAATCGGTGGAACTCGGGGCTCTTGTCTAATATTCAATTTACCAGGCAGGCCAAAGGCGATAAGAGAGACTATCGATGAAATATGGAGAGCTGTCCCTTATTGTATTGATTTAATGAAAGGGCCATTTATTGAGATGAATCTGGAAATCTGTAATGCCTTTAGGCCCAAATCAAAATGACATCCTCCCTAACTAGGCGATTAGTTGATGGGCTAGAGTCATCGCCATGCAGTTGAGGGAAGGTTATGCTAAGACAGGGTAATGCGTTGATTTGTGGAGCAACAATGGTGACTCCAAGTCAAACCGCAATCGGAGATTTGAGAATTAGTGACGGTGTTATCTCTGAAATTCTCGTCGGTGGTGGATTATTACCAAATGATGATGAATTGCTAATAGATGGTACTGGGCTTCATTTACTTCCAGGCGCTATAGACCCTCAATGCCACTTTAGAGACCCTGGACAGTCGGATAAAGAAGACCTAGCAAGTGGTAGTGCTGCTGCAGTTAGTGGTGGAATTACTTCTTTTCTAGATATGCCAAATAACAATCCATCGATAACTACGATGGAAGGCATGCAAGGAAAGTTAGATACTGCCGCTGCAAAGTGCGTTAACAACTATGGATTTTTCATCGGAGCAACTCCTACAAATGTTGAACAATTACAATTAGCAGTTGGTAAACCAAAACAAGCAATTTCAATCCCTGGTATTTGTGGAATCAAGGTATTCATGGGATCATCTACTGGAAACTTGCTTGTCAATGAACGGCAAGCGTTGAAAACTATTTTTGATAATACCGCTGGATTGATTTCAGTTCATGCAGAAGATGAAGAACGGTTGGTAGAGCGTTTTGAAAGTTACAAAAATAGAACTGACATGGCTGCTCACGCAGAGTGGAGAGATGATATTACCGCATTACTCGCCACCCAACTAGCTGTTGAATTAGCAGATAATAGTGGGCATCGGCTACATATCCTGCATCTAACAAGTGGTTTGGAAGCAAACTGGCTGGCTGGTAGGACTCGTCTTCCTTCTCAAGGAGGAGAAGGTGCTATTATCACAACAGAAACTTTACCTCAACATCTCACATTTACTGAATCAGATGTGGAAAAAGAAGGTACTAGGTTGAAGATGAATCCACCAATTCGCTATCAACAAGATAAGGAAATCTTATGGCAGCGTATTCACGATGGCACCATTCAATGTATTGCTACTGACCATGCGCCTCATACCTTAAGTTCAAAATTAGAGGGTTTTCCAAAGGCTCCGAGTGGAATGCCGGGAGTTGGCACCTCACTGGCTGTAATGCTCACACATGCTAAGAATGGAATGTGTACTGTTGAAGATGTTGTAAATTGGATGTCAACTAATGTTGCTGATTGCTATAACATGTCTGGAAAAGGCAAATTGATAGAAGGCGCAGATGGCGACGTCGTACTAGTCGACCTGGAAAATGAAGTTGAGGTTATTGATGAAAACACCTGGACGCGGGTTGGCTGGAGTCCATTTAGAGGACGGAAATTGGTTGGCTGGCCTCAAATTACTATCGTAGCGGGTATTCCTGTATTCAAACGCGACAAGAGTACAGGACAGAAAGGTAAATTATTGGTTGAAAGGGGTCAAGTTGGCTCTCCAATAGTGATGGCACCTTGGCAATGAGAGAATTCATTACCTCTGAATTAACGCTCTTATGACCTAATTTGGCACAGAATGTTATAAGTAAAACGGATAAGACATAGTTGAGGGAAACAACATGAATACACTTAAGGAAAATTTAGGAGATGCTTACCAACAAGTAATGATTGGTTTTACCACCTTTATCATAGGAGCGATATGGGGTGGCATGAATGCTGGAGCAGATATGGTTGCAGCGGATGTTTATTGGCCCGCTGTAGTCATGCTATCCGGTGCTATGATCACATTACTGGGAACAACATTTGGAACAAACTATGAAGATGATAGGTCCAATGATTTACAACAAGCATTGAATGAATTGGCTGCAAAGATGGATGCATTAATCGATTCACACAAGACTGAAGAGGAATAATTTCAATATCAATTTTCGTCTAGAGAATATAGTTCACCATATTTGCTCTCTATGTATCTGATGAAGGCATCTGGGCTTGGAGGTTTTCCAGTTGCAGATTCTATCAATTGTGCAGGGGTCATAACCGAGCCTTGATGATGAATCCGAGGACGTAGCCATTGCAATAGTGAAGACCAGTCTCCTCGTGCAATTATTTGGTCAATATCTCCTAAATCATCGCTCATCGACTCTAGTAATTGGGCTGCGTACAAGTTTCCAAGTGTATATGTTGGGAAATATCCGAATGCTGCCATCGACCAATGAATATCTTGTAGACATCCTTCTGAATCTGTAGGGACTTTGTTTCCAAACCACTCCTCAAACATATTATTCCAAGTCTCTGGAAGTTCCTTTACAGTTAAGTCTCCATTGAATAATTTCTTTTCAATTTCATAGCGCAGCATAACGTGTAAATTATAAGTCACTTCATCTGCTTCTACACGGATAAAACCTGTTGATACCGTGTTAGCGATTTTGTTCAATGTTTTTGCATCCCATTGAGGTGAATCGGGGAATAGTTCCCTGAACCACGGGTTTGCAACTTTCCAAAATGCTTCAGTACGACCAATTTGGTTTTCCCAAAGACGACTTTGAGATTCATGAACTCCTAGTGAAACCGCTTGGCCTCTTGGAGTGAATGAAAACTCACGCGCTAATCCTTGTTCGTACAACGCATGCCCTGTTTCATGCATAACCGCATATAGGCATGAAAACGGGTCTTTTTCATCGAACCTTGTTGTGAAGCGAGTATCTCCTGGCCACAAACCTGCGGAAAATGGATGAGTTGATGCATCCATCCTTCCCGCTTCAAAATCAAACCCCATATTGGTTGATACTTTCTCGCAGAATTCTGTTTGTGCTGCTATTGAAAATGTTAGGCCCTCGGGTAATTTAGGAACTGGATTAGTTTTTTGTGAGTGCAATATTTTTTGTAAAAGAGGCACTAGTTTCTCCTTTAATCCAGCGAATAATGGGTCATAGTCTTCTACGGTCATACCAACTTCAAATTCATCAAGAAGGACGTCATATGCCGTAGTTGTAATACCATAATAGTCTATTTTTTGTTTGGTCATATCAACCAACTTTTGTAATTGAGGTTCGAAAGCAGAGAAATCAGAATCTGCTCTGGCTTTTTGCCAGCCAAGTAGTGCTTCCGAGCGTGCTTTAGCAAACTCTGAAACGAATTCACTTGGAAGTTTTATTGATTTATCGTAAACCCTTCTCATCTCTAAGACATTGGCAGATTGGTCGCTATCAAGATCTGTTTCTGCTTCTACCTTCACCAATAATTCTCCTAAGTTGGAGTCTGTAATACGTAAATGTCTTTCTTTGGCCAACCATGCCAATATTTCACCGCGTACTTCTGCACCTTTAGGAGGCATTATTGTTTCTTGGTCCCATCCCAAGTGCCCCTGTAATGCACCCAGTCGATAGATATCTTTTACCAATTCAATGAATTCACCGTATGCGCTCATAACTTGAGCGAAGAGGTCTTTCTTCATCAACTATTCACTGTTATAGTATCAACAATACTAGCACACATTGAAGACTTCAAGCGGATTGGACTGTGCATGGTGAAACCATTCCGACGAAAAGACGGAAAGGAACTCCCGCCAATCAGTGATGACGATGAATTAATCGAAGTCATTGGAGAAATAGATGACAAGGCTTCAGATGAAGTCACCATCGGAGAAAATACCTCTGGAATTGTCTTGAATAATGACAAAACAGAATCAGATAATAGTGGAAATAATGATGAAGAAATAGAAGATGATATTCCATCTTTATTGAAGAAGAGTTCACAAACTGTTATTCGAACTTGCCTAGATATTCGCCGAGCTGATAATGTATTGATTGTGTGTGATCCAACCACAGGTGAGATAGGCCAATCACTGCATGAGGCCGCTATTGAAAGAACAGACCGTGTTTTACTGATAGTCATGCCAAAAGGGCGCCATCATGGCGATGAACCTCCTGTTCCAGTTGCAAATTTAATGCGCCAGCAATCGGTAATTATTGCTCCAACCAGGTATTCTTTAACCCACACTAAAGCAATACGTCAGGCACTAAAAGATGGTGCAAGAGTGGCAACAATGCCTGGAATGAATGTTGAAATGTTCACCAAAGGGGGTATTTCTGCTGATTTCACAGAAATCAAGCGGAAGATAAGTGAACTGTCGCCTGTATTGAGGCGTAGAAGAATTGTTAATGTCAAATCAAAGAATGGTACTGATGTCACTTTTGAAGTTAATTGGAGAGAATGGAAAATGGATGATAATGGCATCTGCAACCGTCCGAAAATGCTGACCAATTTACCTGCTGGCAAAGTATTCGTATTGCCAAGAGAGAATAGTATGAATGGGACAATCGTAATCGATGGTTCATGGGAATCGAACTTGATAGATGAACCTGTTACTTTCATCATTGAAGAGGGATTGGTAACAGATGTGAAGGGTGGTGCAATCGCTGCTTCTATTCGCCAAGAGTTTGGAGAAGCGGCTAGAAGGCAAAATGTCAAACAAAGAGAAAATGTTTGGACTGTTGCGGAATTCGGATTCGGAATGAATCCGATGGCAAGGCTACTTGGTAATGTTCTTGAAGATGAAAAAAGATTGGGTACTTGTTATTTCGCAATTGGCGACAATACATCCCTAGGCGGCTCGGCTGCAGTTGGGATACATATTCCAGGTGTATTGAAAAATGCAAGTGTATGGCTTGATGATACCCAAATTATCGAAGATGGGAACTTTTTGATTTAATCAGTAACCTGCATTTGCAGAACCACATATTGGGCAGTGCTTCCAATTTGGATCTAATCCAATTCCACATCCACGGCACATAACACCAGAACGAATTGTTGGTTGAACTGCTGCTTGTGGTTGATTCCAACCTTGTTGCTGCTGTGGTTGCTGCTGGTTCCATTGCTGCTGCTGCTGTTGTTGTTGTTGTTGTTGTTGTTGTTGTTGTTGTTGTTGTTGCTGCTGGTTCCATTGTTGCTGCTGCTGTTGCTGTTGCTGTAGTTGCAGTTGTTGCTGCTGTTGATTCCATTCTTGCTGCTGCTGTTGCTGTTGCTGCATTTGTTGCTGCTGTTGGTTCCATTCTTGCTGCTGTTGCTGCTGTTGATTGGATTGAACTGGCCTTGGTTGAGGAGTGAGGATTGCTTCTTGTTCCACCTTTGGCTGTCCATTATCAATCAAAGGCTTACGTACCGGGGCAACCGGCTTTGGCAAGGAAGCGGCTTTTTCACCAGCAGCGGAGGACATGAATTCTGAAAGTGATACAGAACCATCCCCATCTGTATCTGCTTGGGCATGAAGTGCTGTAGCTTCTTCTATTGTAGTATCAGTCGCTTCCGCTAATTCCTCAATTGATAATTGGCCACTACCATCAGCATCTGCGGCAATGAAATGCTCTGCTGCACTTACAAATTCATCTTGTTGTGGCTCATTCTCTTCACTCTCAGTTGCAATTAATTGCTCAACTTGTACAACTTCTGGTTGTATTTCTTCGACAACTTCTTGGGCAACTACCTGTACTATTTCTTCTTCAACTACTGGTGCTGTTTCTTCTTCAACACCAATATTGAATGCGCCAGCAAATGCGTCTTGAGTGGCTTTTGCGACTTCTTTTAGATTCTCATTATTTACCGGTGCTTGTTCAATCTCAGCCGCCATTACTGGCACTGGCATTGGTACTGATACTGGCGCTGGCGCTGGCATAGCTACAGGCACAGCAACATTACTTTCTGCAAAAGGTAAAGGGATTGTTGCTTCACTTGGTAACGGGATGCTTTCATGCGCTGGGGTTTGAAATGGTGCGACTCCTTGTTTTGCTTGTACTGTTGGCTTTGCAGTTGTAGTTGGAACTGCAACTACAGCAGATGCTGCTTTACCACTTGCTAGGGTCGGAATCGGAAGTGCATGCCCAGCTACATCCAATGAAATAATTAATTCATTGGCGATTGCTAAAAGTGCAGCTTCATTTGCTCCAGGGTTGGAAATTAATTTCTCAAAACCATTGAAATAGCGGGTAACTTCTCCTTTCCCACCAGTTGTAAATGCGATCGCTAATAATTTTAGAATCTTCATTGGGTCTGATAATTCCTTGAGTGAGTCATAATCTGCACCAGTTGCTTCCCTCTGACAATTACCCGCCCCTTTGCCAAGAGAGTTTTCAAGACCAAGATAATTCAATAGGGGGTCTGTAACATTCAATAATGACAAATGACCTGCAACCAAAAAGTAAATTTCTCCACCTTCACATTGCATTCTTTCGCTTGCAGCTTCAAAATCAAATTCTCCAGCGGTCAAAACTATGTCCGATAATTGAGCAAAGAAATTCTCCATCGCTTCAAATCGGTTCATTGCCATCAACTGATGAACTGCATCAGATGTGTCAACAACACCGAAGTATGCAGCAGCCTCATCGACTTCTATGCCCTCCGGCATAACTGCTCCTTCTGGTACTGCATCAGACATTCCAATCCCCTCAATTGTTACCGTACTTAGTCCCCTTCTTATGGATGATGCCAAAGAACACTCCTTTCAGAAATATTTGTGACACTTTAACGGCTCCGTCCTAAATCAAAAATAGCTCTAGATTGTTGAGCCGTCCATCCTGTTTCTTGTAATTGCATCATGATGTTTCTTTGCACTTCACCATCGGATAGGGCTTGTTTTACCCAATTAGCAGCTGATTCTCTATCGGCGGCTTGGTGTCCTTCGAAAATGCTCAAATCAACTTTCATCGTAGCCTTTCTCTTAGTTTTCTTCGCTCCTTGAACTTCCTCATCATCTGCTTGAGGTTCAGCAACTTCAGTACTAAAATTTGGTTTTGCTTTGGCCGTGGTTGAACCCGGAGGACCTCTACTCGAAGAAGATGTTCCTGGGGGGCCTCTACTTGGGGAAGATGTTCCTGGAGGGCCTCTACTTGGAGGCGCCTTGCCAGGAGGTCCTCTATTCGGAGGAGTTGTTGGACTTCTGTCAGCACCTCTACTTGGAGGAGTAGTTGAACTTCTGCCATTACCTCTGCTTGGAGGGGTCTTCGCTGAACTACTCTTTGGACTACTTCTCGATGAAACCATGAAATCGTCTTCATCATCCTCGTCATCATCATCGTACTCGTCATAATCGTCATTTTCACGAACTAGTCTCAACACTATAGCAATGACAGCCAATAATGTAATTGTACCACCAACGATAGCGATTAAGGTCATCTTGGAAACTCCAAGAATTGTTGATGATCCTGTATCGGCTATTTTGCGTTTAGGGCAACCATCGGAATATCCATCAACGCCATTATGTTCGTCAATACAGATGTCATAGAAGTCAACCACACCATCATTGTCACTATCCCAGTTCTGAGGATCGCAACCATATTCATTTACTTCTTTCTTAAAATTTATATGAGTCTCTGGGCAAAGGTCTGGATTTATTCCTGCAGCATTATCTCCATATCCATCTAAGTCATAATCCTCCCACTGAGTTGCATCACCACGCAGCGATTCTGGCTCAAATAAGTCTCTCCAACCGTCGCCATCGTCGTAACAACCGAGGAAATCCTCGAAAGATAATCCATGCTCATCGGGGCATTGGTCTGCATTATTACCATTCAAATTGTCACCATAGCCATCACCATCTTTGTCATGCCATTGTGTTGCCTCTAGAGGGAATGCATCGCCACTTTGGTTTTCTCTCAGCCCAGTAGTGGAATTGAATGTAAAGGAATAATTTCCTTTCCAACCATCGCCATCAAGATCTGTATCCAATGCAGTTTCATCAATACAACCATCAGAACTTACTGGGAATCCTACTGCGGTACCTGGACATAGGTCAAGGTCATTATTGACTCCATCTAAATCATCGTCTTTTTGTGATGCGTGGCAACCATTTTCATCTATCGGGTCAGGTACACCATCAACTTCAATCAATAGAGTATCTGGACACAAATCATCTGGGTCATATACGCCATCGCCATCAGTGTCGGTCGTTTGTTGAATTTGACTGCAACCATTTGTATCAACAGTATCGCCAAACCCTGTACTAGGGCATTGGTCAGCATCATTGGTTACCCCATCTTGGTCTGAATCTAATTGGTTTTGAGCACAACCATTAGTATCGACCTCTAAATCATACCCAGTATTAGGACATTGGTCATATTCATCGTATACCGAATCAAGGTCATCGTCTTCGGAATTTATTAGTGGACAGCCCATTCCATCTGTGCCGTTGAAAACACCTGAAACTTGTAGACATAGGTCCGCTTCAAAGCCATCTGCTTCATCTCCAAAACCATCGCCATCGCTATCGAACCACTGGGTCTTTTCCAATGGGAAATCGTCTTGTGAATCCATCCATCCATCACCATCCAAATCTGAACAGCCGGAATATGGTTTTGATGAATTACCCCACGAATCGGGGCATCCATCAAGTGATAAACCGTTATTATTGGTTCCGTTATAATAAGAAGTCCAAGCATCTGGGTATCCATCCAAATCTAAATCATTGGTTGCGGCGATATTATTGGGGAAGTAGTCTGGATTTACCGCACCCTCAGAACTATTATCACCATATCCATCTCCATCTGAATCAACCCATTGAGTTGAATCATTTTCCCAAGCATCTGCACCATGTGATGCATTGTATTCTAGGAATTCGCCTATCGCTGAAGGATTACTTGCACCATCACCATCGGAATCAAGGCAGCCAAATCGGTCACGCCAAGAAGATCCCCATTCGTAAGGACATTGATCGCCACCAATAGAGTCTGAATCATTATCCCCCCATCCATCGCCATCATAATCTTGGTATTGACTTGGGTTGAAAGGGAACAAATCTCCTGATGAAGCACTAGGCTCTAGCCATGTTGAACAACAATCAGGGCCTGAATTATCCCCATAACCGTCACCGTCGGTATCCTTAGATTGTTTCCAATTAGTTGAAAATTCGTCTCCAGAATAATAGCTGCCGTCATTATCAGACCAACCATCTTGGTCTACATCAATACATCCTTGACGGTCTATCCATGAAGTTCCTCCAACACCTGAACAGTCATCTACTGAATCAGAATAACCATCGTTATCAAAATCTGTACATCCCATCTCAAAGAATGATGAAGGGCCTGCTGTTGTAGGGCAACTATCAAATGAGGGTCCAAGGTTATTATTTCCATAATTATCACCGTCGCTATCATTCCATTGATTTCCAAGTGTTGGGAAAGAATCCAATAAATCAAAAATCAAATCTCTATCTTGGTCGGAATATAATCTCAATAGGTCTACGTCATTGTTGATTGAATCCCAAATTGATAGCATCAGTGTTCCATTTGAATCTATATCAGCATCGATGTGATTGCCTGCGTTAATATCTCCGAAAGTCATACTCATCCAAGGTGCTGATGCATCGTTGATTTGATTTTTGGATAAAGAATTCCATGTTAGTAAGTTACTGGTTGGTTCACTAGTCAACAGAATATAATGGTCATTCAATTCTACTAAATCCCATACTCCGCTTGCGCTTGAAGGTGGCTGTGTAGCAATAGTTGTCCAATTACCATCAGTATCTTCAACGTAGATGACATCACTATTTCCATTTCCTCTAACCGCTAAAGTGGCAGTAGTAATAACCTCTAAATCTACTTGATAATCATTAATTCCGCCTTGCGGTTGTGGTACGGTCGGAGTTGTCCAGTTACTATCATTCCACATGCTCTTGAATACTGATAACGTTCCAGAGTTTGTCAATGATGTAATGTACAAATAACCATCAACAGATAATTCTATTTCAATATCAGTGGTTAAATCAGTTTCTGGCTGAAGGACTGTAGAGGAGATTGCGGTTCCATTCCAAATCCATTGACTCAAATTAGAATTGGTACCATCAGATTCGATCAGAGCGATTGCAAATGAACCATTTGGCAGTAATACTGCTGGGTGGTCCAGACCTACTGCACTACCAACATCACCCATGTCTGTCAATGACCATGAACTAAGTTTTGTAGCTAACTCGAGACTATCATCAGATGAATCTCTATAAATCAAATTGGTATTATTATTGGAATCCACAATAACTGAAATCTCAGCCTCTAAAACAATTGAAGCTCTAACCATTTCATGAGTCCAAGAAGATTCACCTTCAATACTAGCAAATATTTGATTTCCTGTTCCGGAAGTATATGCAAGATGCTGGCGTCCTGAATCATCGGTTGCACTTCCTAGATATTGGCCCATTGTGCCAAGGGTTACCAGTTGATTTTCAACTGCAGTAAATGCTGATGCTGTGTGATATACAATACCAGTTACTGCATCACTTGTTAGAATAATTGGCCTACCTGCATTTGAAACTGTATATTCAACAGTAGTATTATTTTGATTCGATAAAGTAATTTCTTGATCTAGCCAAATGCCGAGAGGACTGCCATCGTTGGCATGTTCTAACTTGTGTAATTGTGTGACATTATCTACTACTATGGTCAACATCATACTCGATTCACCCGATGCAGATGTCGCTAAATTGAGAGATTGTAAATCTCCTTGGTAAGTGAAATCGGTTGCTTCCCAATCTCTTTCAGATAAAATATGATACTCTAATCCATAGGAGGTTCCGAGGTTTTCATTTCTTTTACTGATTATTAATTCTTCTAATCCATCGCCATCCAAATCGGCATTAGTAGCAATCGAGGTACCGAACTTTTCTTGACTATTACCTTGGACAATAGTTTGTACATCACTTCTCAATCCTGATGCTGAACCTAAGAATAGTTTGACAACACCGTTCTTTAATGCCCCATCTTCGACAATGAACATATCGCCGAATCCATCCTCGTTTACATCACCAGCGCTTCGTAATGCGTAGCCCATTCGGTCATTTGGAGAATCGCCAACTATAGTATAATTTGGTTCTCCACCAATTCCATTAGCTGAACCGTGGTACATCCACACCTTACCCGCTTGGTAAGATGATGTGCTATTGAATATTTCAGAGAATGCTAATTCGTCAAAACCATCACCGTTTATATCCGAAATAATTTCAATTTGCCAACCCATCAAACGACCTTGGACTATAGATTGTATCGATGCATCGGGTGTACCATTATATCCTGATAAGGAACCATAGAAAACCTCGATTGAAGAATAACCAGTAGGACTTGATTCTGAATCGGTATTAGCGATTGCCAAATCAGCAAAACCATCACCATTGAGGTCTCCTCCACCTGCTAATGCTCTTCCGAATAAATCACCTTCCAAGCTTTGGCTAATGTTTCTGTCAAAGGTTAATGATGATAAATTTCCTAAGAAAATACTAACTTTACCCGTATTAGTTTTGTTATCTGTAATTATTTCCGACCAATTGTATGAAACTGCTGCCAATTCAAAGTCGCCATCAAAGTCACAATCGTTAATGGATTCTAATTTCCAACCCAATCCATCGCCAGCAGCTCCACTTTGGTTCCACCAAGTGGTATTGCTAAGGCCATTGGAATCTCCAAGATAAATCTCTATTCTACCATGGCCACTACTGCTATTATCTGAACCATCAAATCCAGGAGAGCCCAATGCTAAATCATCATAACCATCGCCGTTATAATCGCCTACTGCAATACCTGATGACAGTCTATCACCTGAAGAAGTTCCATTGATAATGATGTCTGCTTGAGTGGTATTTGGCCCTGCAGGGGCACCGAAATATATGGTCGCTTGACCATTTTCAATCAGTCCATTGCTACTAGCAGAAGGGTTATTGTAAGCAAAATCATCAAATCCATCGTCATTGAAATCACCTACTAATAACTCTCCTTCAGTAGCATCATTGGCCCCGGATAGAACCCAACTTGCTTGTGTGTCTATCCTGCCATCATCCTGCCCCGAAAGTGAACGAAGAAGTTGGACTGTAGTGCTGTCACCATTGACAATCGAAGTCGCTATTTGTTCGTATAAGTTTGAATCTAATCCCATTCCAATCATTTGGCCAAGATTACTATCACGAGCTAAGACACGATTGTCTTGGACACCGTTTTCAATTCTGATAAGGCGAACTTCGCCATCTGACGGCAACGTGTACAAAATGTGAATAATATCATCTGAATCAATAGATAATTCAAAATCTTCACCCACAGGGCCATTGTCCATCAACGTTGTCTGCCATCTTGTGCCAGTGTAACTTATCTGCCATAATTGCCCATCCGTATTTCTAAATAGGCCCCATTCTAAGTCGTTCAGGGTATTTGAGAGTTCTAAGTGGGTCACATTAGAATCTTCAATTATTGTTCGTGTATGCCACGCTTGTGCGGTATAAACGGGAGATTCGTAGGCAATTCTTGCCATTTTGAGATCATTGCCGTCTACATATAATAACTGATATCTGCCATTATTTGTCACCGAAATCGCACAATCAACTAATGTCGATTGATTTGTTACAGGTGCCACTGTATCGACTAATGAACCATCCCAATTCCCATTTAAATAGCGCCCAGCAACACGAATATTACCTTCAAGCGTCGACCAACAAAAGTTCAACTTTTCTCGCCCAGTGACAACTAGATCTGGTGTCCCTGGTGTTTCATTGGCCATATTGGCCCATAGCGGTTGAGAATACAGCACTTCACTTCTCCAAACATCCAATGCGGATTCACTTCTAACTTTAGCACCCTGAAGTCCATCAAAATCAATTACAGTGTCAGCAAAGTCATGACTATAACCATTGGAGAATGGCACCAGAGAGGTTCCCATTACTATATCTTCAGGTTGCAAGATTTCTTGCTCTACTGCCATGTTTGAGAGAATCGGAGTCAGTATTTGGGCAACAAAAAAGAACGCAAGGAGCATCGATTTTATTGGCAAAGCCTTGCCACCCGCATCCGACATAGTATCATGACGACAGCGTTACTTCTAAACGCTTCTCGCTAATTGATTAGATTGACCCCCATAGGGGGTCATGTGAACTAATCGCAAAATAGGACTATTTTATGCTAAATTATTGATGCGGTGTATTTGAAAATAAAGAGAGTTTGGGCTATTTTATGCAGGCTAAGAATGTCCTTATCGCGGCCAATGGCACATGGCCTAATCAAGCGATTTGGAAACCGTTAGTCGATTGTTCTGACATCATAATCGCTTGCGATGGAGCAGTAGTGCAATTATTACAAAATGAGATAATTCCCAACTTCATTGTTGGCGACTTGGATTCTATTCCGCAACAAATGTTTGGCTCGCAAATTGAGCAATTAGGCATTACTGTGATTCCGATGCCAAATCAAGATTCGAATGATTTGGCTAAAGCTCTACAATATTGCAACAACCTAGATGCCACAAATATTGATGTCATAGGAGTCGAAGGAGGTCGGTTGGACCATCAAATCGGTGCCTATTTCTCTCTCTGTGAGCAGGGATCAAATGCAATTCTCCACCTCGATAATTGGACTGCAAGATTAGTCCCCAGCGAGGGCCTAGCATTTGATTCTATAGAAAAAGGAAAGAACGTTTCATTATTCGCAATTGGCACTGTCAAAGGAGTGACACTCAGTGGAGTAA